>Ga0081539_10000195_pt1 | contig 141188 bp, 116 predicted proteins | sample TabmetS4T2R2_FD_71023 | JGI IMG/M metagenome (GOLD analysis project Ga0081539, IMG submission 71023) | Tabebuia heterophylla rhizosphere microbial communities from the University of Puerto Rico - S4T2R2 | ecosystem: Host-associated > Plants > Roots > Rhizosphere ... | reverse complement strand
GCTGACCGACGTCACCCCGGAAATGGACGCCTACCACGAGGAAATCTTCGGCCCGGTCGTGCTGGTGTTCCGCGCGTCGACCGAAGACGAGGCCATCGCCATCGCCAACGACTCGCCGTTCGGGCTGGGCGCCAGCGTCTGGGGCACGGACCCCGAGCGGCTGCGCCGGGTGGCCGAGCAGATCGAGGCGGGCATGGTCTACCTGAACCGGGCGGGTGGCTCGGTGGCGGACCTGCCGTTCGGCGGCATCAAGCGGTCCGGCATCGGCCGCGAGCTGGGCGCCGCCGGCATCGAGGAGTTCATGAACAAGAAGTCGATCCGCCTCTAGGTTCGACGAATCGGCGGCCGGGACGAAATCCCTCGTCCCGGCCGTCGCCATTTCCGAAACTTTCAGCACGTTCGCCCCGTCGTTGACAACGGATCGCGTCAATCTCTACATTCAATTCCGGAATAGTTCCGAAACTTCCGGAAAATTCGCAACGGTGCGACCGACGGGAGACCAACGTGGCCGCCGCACGAAGACTCACCCAGCTTCTCGTTCCCTTACTGGTCGTCGGCGCCACCGTCGGCGCGACACCCGCTCATGCCGACCGGCACTCCCCGGCGAACTCGGTGATCGTCGACTCGACCCGTTCGGGTGGCCGCACGGTGGGCTTCACCTTCGACGACGGGCCGGATCCGACGAACACCCCGCGGCTGCTGGACGTGTTGCGGCGCAACCACGTCCGGGCCGTGTTCTGCCTGTGGGGCGAGCACGCACAGCAGTACCCGGAACTGGTGCGGCGGATCGTGGCGGAAGGCCACATCCTGTGCAACCACTCGCTGCGCCACGAAATCATGGAGACCTGGACGCCCGAGCAGATCCGCGCGAACCTCCTCGCCACGAACGCGATCATCCACAAGGCGGTGCCGTGGGCGCGGATCCAGTACTTCCGCGCACCGAACGGCCTGTGGGGCCGGACACCGGAGGTCGCCGCGTCACTTGGCCTGCAGCCACTCGGTTGGCGGCTGGCGATCGGTGACTGGGACCCGCCCGGCACGGACGTGCTCATCGACCGGCTGATGACCGGGATCACCGAGGGCGCGGTGGTGGTCATGCACGACGGCGGCGGCGATCGCACGCAGACCGTCGAGGCCGTGGCCGCGGTGATTCCGCGGCTGCGTGCCGACGGCTACCGGTTCAGCCTCCCGGCGAGGCGTGGGTGATCACGATGACTCTCAAGATCGACAAGCTGGCCGGCGCACGGGTCGCCGAGCCGTCCCGCCGACCCCGCCTGCTCGCGATCCTCGCGACCGTCGGACTGCTGCTGTCCGGCTTCGCGTCGGCCGGCGGCGCGACGACCGGCACGCCACCCAGCGCGAACTGGGTCGGCACGTGGGCGGCCGTGCCAACCGCGACCCCGGCCACCGCGACGCCGACGCTCGACAACGAGACCATCCGGCAGGTGATCCACACGAGCGTCGCCGGCAGCGAGGTACGGCTGCGGCTGACGAACGAGTTCGGCACCCAGTCGCTGCGGATCGGCGAGGTGCACGTCGCCCGCCGGGCCGGCACCTCGGGCACGAACATCGTCCCGTCGACCGACCGCGCGGTCACGTTCAGCGGCACCCGGTCGCCGACCATCCCGGCCGGCTCCCCGATGCTGAGCGATCCGGTCCGGCTGCCGGTCCCGGCGCGAGCTGATCTCGTGGTGAGCATCTACATCCCCGCCCCGACGGCGGTCACGAGCCTGCACGCCTTCGCCAACAGCGGCAACGTGGTGGCGGCGGGCAACGTCGCCGACGACGCCGCGGTCACCGGCCGGGCGGTGGGCCAGTGGTACTTCCTGTCGACGGTCAGCGTCCGGGCGGACCGCGGCGCCGACGCGGTGATAGCCCTGGGCGACTCGATCACCAACGGTTCCACGGCGCAGGCCGACACGAACCAGCGATGGCCGGACCTGCTGGCGAACCGCCTGCGGGACACCGGAATGCTGAACCTCGGGGTGGCGGGCAACCGCCTGCTGCACGACCCGAACCCGCCCCCGGGCAGCAACGCGGAGAACTTCGCGAAGTTCTTCGGCGAGGCCGCGCTCCGCAGGTTCGACCGGGATGTGGCCGCCCAACCGGGTGCCCGCTACGTGATCGTGCTCCTGGGCGTGAACGACCTCGGTCACCCCGGCACGGTGGCGCCCCCATCGGAGACGGTGACGGCGGAGGAGATCATCGCCGCACACCGCCAGCTGATCACCCGCGCGCACGCCGAAGGCCTGAAAATCTTCGGCGCGACGATCCTGCCCTTCAAGGACGACACCCTGGGCTTCTACAACGAGGCCAACGAAGCCAAACGCCAGGCGGTCAACCACTGGATCCGCACCAGCGGCGAATACGACGGCGTCATCGACTTCGACAAGGCGACCCGCGACCCGGCGGACCCCCTCCGCCTGAACCCCGCCTACGACAGCGGCGACCACCTACACCCCAACGAGAAAGGCGCGGCAGCAATGGCCGCGGCGGTCCCCCTCCGCCTGTTCCGCTGACGGCTGATGGTCCGCCCCTGCCTCCAGGGGCGGACCACAACTGGCCTAGTGGACTAGTGGACTAGTGGCTCATCCACTTGGCCAGTTTCCTGTCCGCAGTGGCTGGTGGTTCAGTGGTTCAGTGGTTCAGTGGCTCATCCAGTGAGCCACTCATCCAGTGAGCCACTCGTCCAGTGAGCCACTGATCCACTAGTCCGCTCTTCAGCCCATCGTTCCAACCCGCTCCTGACCCCTCCTCCAACCCGCGCTTTGTCAGGCCGGGAGACGCCAGACCTGGTTGCTGCTGCCGGCGCAGTCCCAGATCTGCAGGCGGGTGCCGTCCGCGGAGCTGGGGCCCGTGGCGTCCAGGCAACGTCCCGACGCCGGGTTCCGCAGGGTGCCGTTGGACTGTGCCTGCCACGCCTGCGCTCCGGTGCCGTTGCAGTCGTACAGCTGCACCACAGTCCCGTTCGCTGTGCCGGCGGCGGTGACGTCCATGCACTTGCCCAGCGCACGCAGGGTGCCGTCCGAGCCCACCGTCCAGCTCTGGGCGCCCGTGCCGTTGCACGTCCACAGCTGGATCGCCGTGCCGTTGGCGCTGCTGGCGCTCGCTACGTCGACGCACTTGCCGCCGATACCGGTGATCGGGCCGGTGCGGCCGGTCGGCGGCGGCGTGCCGCCGGTGGCGACCTCGTAGATCGCGCTCACCAGGGACGTGCTGCCGCTCGTGTCCTGGGACAGTTCCCAGTTCATGATGCCGCCGGCGTTGGCCATCGCCCACTGGGTCTTTCGCCTGATCGTCGGGATGCCGTTGTAGCACTGCTGCGCGCCGTTCGCCGTCGTGCAGTCGCGGTTGGCGTTCGCCGGGTCCAGGGCTACCAGTTGGGCATACGTCAGGTAGCCCGGGCGGCTGTAGAACGGCACGCCCAGCACCGTCTTGTTCGCCGGCAGGCCGCGGGACTTCCAGAAGTTCGCCGACGCGATCGACCAGTCGTAGTTGGCGTGCGGGCTACCACCGTCGTACGCCATGATGTTCAGCCAGTCCACCAGCCCGAACACGGCCGGCTGCACACCCTCCGCCGTGCCGCCCTCGGACACCACCGCCGCGGTCAGCAGCTTTCCCTGTCCGTGCACGGCAGTGCTCAGCTGCCGCATGAGCGCCGTGTAGTTGTTCCCCGAGGTACCGGGGTCCGGGTACTCCCAGTCGATGTCGACTCCGTCGAGGTTGTACTGGTTCAGCACATTGAGCACGCTGTTGACGAACGTCGTCCGCGCGCCGGACGAGCCCGCGAGGGCCTCGAACGCGGAGTCGTTGCCGTCGTTCCAGCCGCCGATCGACAGCGACACCTTGACGTTGTTGCCGTGCGCGAGGCTCACCAGCGACGACAGCTTGCCGGGGTCGGGCACGGCCTGCAGGCTGCCGTTCGAGTTCGGCAGCACGAACGCGTAGTTGATGTGCGTGAGCTTGTTGTACTGGACGCTGTTGACGCTCCCGGACCACGACGGCAGGTAGCCGATGCTCCGGAAACCGTTGGGCAGCACCGCCGCGGCGGCCGGGGCGGCGGCCGCGACCGCGAGTCCCGTGGCGACGGTCGCCACGGCGAGCGCCGCCGCACCCCACCGGCGCCGTTGCCGGGACAGGTATGCAGACATTGTTGTTCCTTCCGAGGCAGGGAGAAGGCACGCCCAGTGAACATCGACCGTCCGAGCAGGGTCAACAGTGGACGCAAGATTGGTTCAACCATTCACACAGATTGGTTAGTCAGTCTTCCAAACCTTGCGCGACCGGCCCGGAACCGGTTACGATCCGCAGGACGATTGCGGGCGTTCGACGGTGCCTTCGACCCGTTCCACGGGCGTTCCTTCGTTCTGTCCGTGATTGTTCAGAGGCATTGCGCGTGCGCGTCCCGCTGCGGTACCTCTGATTTCGGCAGCATTTCCCTGCTACTGCCGGAATTCTCGGAGGCACGCGATGTCAGCACGCTGGTCCCGTCGCTCGTTCTTCCGGCGCGCGGCCGCCGCGACCACGGGCAGCCTGCTCGGCGCGGCCGTACTGGGCCGGACCACGGCGGCGGCAGACCCGTGGGACCGGGCCGACGCCATCGCGAACTCCGTGTGCCCGCCCCGCTTCCCGCGCCGGCACTTCCCGGTCACCCGGTTCGGCGCGCAGGGCGACGGCGTCACCGACTGCACGAAAGCCTTCGCCAGCGCCATCCGCGCGTGCGCACGCGCCGGCGGCGGCCACGTCGTCGTGCCCGAGGGCCGCTACCTGACCGGCCCGATCCACCTTCGCAGCAACGTCGACCTGCACGTCACCGAGCACGCGACCATCGCGTTCAGCCAGGACCCCAACGCCTACCTGCCTGCCGTCTTCACCCGCTGGGAAGGCACCGAGCTGTACAACTACTCCCCGCTGATCTACGCGTTCGGGCAGCGCAACATCGCGGTCACCGGCACCGGCACCCTCGACGGCCAGGCCGACAACGCGCACTGGTGGCCGTGGAAGGGAAACACCGCCTACGGCTGGCAGCCCGGCGACCCCGAGCAGTCCGCCGCGCGCGCCCGGCTGCAGGCCATGGCGGAACAGGGCGTGCCGGTCGAGCAACGCGTCTTCGGCGACGGCGACTACCTGCGCCCGAACTTCGTCCAGCCCTACCGCTGCAGAGGCGTCCTCATCGAGGGCGTCACGATCCTCAACTCCCCCATGTGGGAGATCCACCCCGTACTCAGCCGCAACGTCCTCGTCCACGGCGTCAAGGTCAACACCCACGGCCCCAACAACGACGGCTGCAACCCCGAGTCGAGCAGGGACGTCGTGATCCGCGGCTGCACCTTCGACACCGGCGACGACTGCATCGCGATCAAGTCCGGCCGCAACGCCGACGGCCGCCGGGTCAACGTGCCCAGCGAGCGGATCCTGGTGGAGGACTGCGACTTCGCGGCCGGCCACGGCGGCGTGACCGTCGGCAGCGAGATGTCCGGCGGCGTCCGCAACGTCTACGCCCGGCACCTGCGCCTCTCCAGCCCCAACCTCGACACGGCGCTGCGCTTCAAGACGAACTCCGTGCGCGGCGGCTTCATCCACGACTTCCACGCCCGCGACATCACCGTCGGCACCGTCGCGCAGGCCGTGATCACGATCGACTTCTACTACGAGGAAGGCCCCGGTCACGGCTTCAACCCGGACGTCACCGGCATCACCGTCGACAACCTCACGGTCGAGCGGGCACAGCGCGCGCTCAACCTGCGCGGCTACCCCGACGACCCGGTCGGCGAGATCCGGCTGTCGAACGTCGACTTCCAGCACACGAACCAGCCCTCGATCGTCGAGAACGTCGCGGGCCTCGTGCTGGACAACGTCTTCGAGAACGGTGCTCCCATGAGCGTGTGACCCCGGCTCGTGCGAGCATCAGGGGGTGGAATTCAACGACGACGCCGAACTCGACACCTCCCAGGTCAGTGACCAGCGCGGGATCGGTAGCGGCATCGCCTGGGGTGGTGGCGGCCTGGGCGTCATCGGCCTCATCATCTACTTCGTGGTCTCCCAGCTCGGTGGGGGCGGCGACTCGTCGTCCGGGCTGGGCGGGTTCGACATCGGCCAGAACGAGCAGGTCGGCGCGTCGTCGCTGGCCGAGCGCTGCCGCACCGGCGCGGACGCCAACCGCGACGCCGACTGCCGCGCGGTCGCGTTCATCAACTCGATCCAGAGCTACTGGACGACCCAGCTGGACGGCTACCAGCCGGCGGAGACGAACTTCTTCTCCGGCGGCGTGCAGACCGGGTGCGGCAACGCCAGTTCGGCCACCGGCCCGTTCTACTGCCCGGCGGACTCCGAGGTCTACATCGACCTGACCTTCTTCACCGAGCTGCACGACCGCTTCGGCGCGCAGGGCGGGCCGTTCGTCGAGGCGTACGTGCTGTCGCACGAGTACGGGCACCACGTCCAGCACCTGCTCGGCACGTCCGACCAGGTCGGGCAGGCGACGGGCGCGAACTCCGGCTCGGTGCGCCTCGAGCTGCAGGCCGACTGCTTCGCCGGCGCGTGGGCCAACCACGCCACGACCACGCCGACGCAGTCCGGCAAGCCGCTGATCACCCAGGTGACGCAGGAGGACATCAACGCCGCCCTCGACGCCGCGGCCCACATCGGCGACGACTTCATCCAACGCGAACTCGGCGGCGGCGAGGTCGACACCACCCAGTTCACCCACGGCACCTCGGCGCAGCGGCAGAAGTGGTTCTCGGCCGGCTACCAGACCGGCGACCCACGCCAGTGCGACACGTTCAACACGAACGACCTCGGCTGACGGCGGCGACGGCGGGGAGTCGGGATACTGACGCATGGCCAACGCGCCCGAACAACCCGCCGACGCGGCGGAGGAGTCAACTGAACGGCCGGCTGACCCGCTGGCGAAGCTGCGGCGGGCGGCGCTGACCTGCCTGTACCTGCTGATCATCGCCGCCGCGCTCTGGGTGCTCGGGCAGGTGCTCGCGCGGTTGTCGGTGGTCGTGGTGCCGTTGGCGGTGGCGCTTCTGGTCGCGGCGCTGTTCGCGCCGGCCGTCAGGTGGTTGCACCAGCGCCGGGTGCCGCGGGGGCTCGCCAGCGCGGCCGTGTTGCTCGGTGGGCTCGCCGCGGTCGGTGGGCTGATGTACTTCATGGTGTCCACGCTGATCGACGGCCTGCCGGGCCTCGGCGAACGGCTCGACGACAGCTACCGGCAGCTGCGGGACTGGCTGACCAACGGCCCGCTCGGGCTCACCGGCGACCAGCTCGACCGCATGCTCGACCAGGGCAAGGACTGGGTGAACCGCAACCGGTCGCAGCTCGCGTCCGGGGCGCTCGGGGTGCTGTCGACGGCGACGACGATGCTGGCCGGTCTCGTGGTCGTGGTGTTCCTGCTGATCTTCTTCCTGCACGACGGCTCCCGGATGTGGCGTGGGACGACCGAGTTCCTGCCCGAGCCGGCCCGCACGAAGGTGCGGCACGCGGGGGAAAGGGCTTTCCACGACCTCGCCAAGTACGTGCGCACCACCCTGCTGGTCGCGCTGATCGACGCGGTCGGGATCGGCCTCGGGTTGTGGCTCACCGGCGTGCCGCTGGTGCTCCCGCTGTCGGCGCTGGTGTTCTTCGGCGCGTTCGTGCCGATCGTGGGGGCGTTCGTGTCCGGGCTGGTCGCGGTGCTGATCGCGTTGGTGAGCCAGGGTTTCATCGTCGCGCTGATCGTGGCCGCCGTGGTGCTCGGGGTGCAGCAGCTGGAGGGCAACGTCCTGGAGCCGCTGCTGATGAGCAGGTCGGTGAAGCTGCACCCGGTCGCCGTGCTCGTCGCGATCGCGGTCGGGGTGGAGCTGGCCGGCATCGTCGGCGCGCTGTTCGCGGTGCCGGTGCTGGCCACGGTCCGCGCGGCGTGGCGCACGGTTGTGTCCCGCGACGACTGAGGGTTACGTTGAGGGCATGCGCCGCCAGCTCACCGTCGCGTTGGCCGTTCTTTGCTTACTGGGCACCGGAACCGCGAGCGCGACCGGTCACCGCCCCCAGGCTCGCACGGAAAGCGGGGTGGTTCGCGGCACGGATGCCGGCCGGGTCGAGAGCTTCCTCGGCATCCCGTACGCGGCCGCGCCCGTCGGCGACCTGCGCTGGCGGCTGCCCCGGCCGGCGCCGCGCTGGCCGGGCGTGCGGGACACGATCTCCTACGGCGCACCGTGCGCGGCACTCGCCAGCACCAACGGGCCGCGCTCCGAGGCCGAGGACTGCCTTTTCCTGAACGTGCAGCGCCCGGCGGGCACGCGGCCGGGACAGCGCTTGCCCGTGTACTTCTGGATCCACGGCGGCGGGCTGCGCAACGGCAGCGGCGCCCAGCACGACGGTTCGCTCGTCGTGCGCCGCACCGGTGTCGTGGTCGTGACGATCAACTACCGGCTCGGCGTGTTCGGCTTCCTCGGCCACCCCGGGCTGACCGCCGAGGACGGCGAGTCCGGCAACTACGGGTTCGCCGACCAGCAGGCCGCCCTGCGTTGGGTGCACCGCAACATCGCCGCGTTCGGCGGGGATCCGCGCCGGGTCACGATCGGCGGCGAGTCCGCCGGCGGCTTCTCGGTGTGCGCGCACCTGTCCGCGCCCGCCTCGCGGGGTCTGTTCGCGGCGGCCATGATCCAGAGCGGGTCGTGCCCCACGCAGACGCTGGCGTCGGCCGAGGCGGCGGGCACCTCCCTCGCACAGGCGCTGGGTTGCGCGGACGTGGCATGCCTGCGTGCGCTGCCGGCGGGCCGGTTGCTCGACGCCGGCGCGGCCACGCCGGTGTCGATCACCCGCGGCGTGCCGACGCTGCCGGGTGATCCCGCCGAGGCGGTGCGGACCGGCCGGTTCGCCCACGTGCCGGTGGTGATCGGCGCGAACCGCGACGAGGGCCGCACGTTCGCGCAGGGCTTCATCGGCCAGACCCGCGAGCAGTACGAGACGTTCGTGCGGTCGACCTTCGGCGACACCGTGCTCGCGCGGTACCCGTGGCCCGCGACCGCCGACCGGTTCACCGCCGCATACCTCGTCGGCGCGATCTTCACCGACGCGGGCCGGCTCGCGGGCATCGGCGGCTGCCCGAACCTCGCGCTGACGCGTGCCTTCGCCGCGCACACCCGGACGTACGCCTACGAGTTCGCCCACCGCACCGGCCCCGGGCTCGCCCCGGAGCCGGCCGGATACGTGTGGGGCGCCGGACATGCCGCCGAACTCGCCTACGTGTGGCCGAGTTTCGACAACGGCACACCGATCGCGCCGACGTTCGACGCGTCGGAACGCCGGCTGGCCGCCGACATGGTCGACGCGTGGGGCCGGTTCGTCCGCGCGGAACGGCCTTTCGCGGTCGGGGTGTCGCCGTGGCCGAGCTTCGACCGCACCGCGCGGGTGATGTCCCTGCGCGCGGGTGGGCGGTCGATCTCCGTGCCGGACACGGAGATCGCCGCGGACCACAACTGCGATCTGTGGGTCAGTTGAAAAGCCTCGCCGGCACGGCGTCCGCCATCGCGCGGTAGCCGGTCGGGTTGAGGTGCAGGTGGTCGCCCACGTCGTAGGCCGGGAGCAGCTGGCGCGGCGCCGCCGGGTCGCGGACGGCCCTGTCGAAGTCGATCACCGCGTCGAACACGCGGCTGGTGCGGATCCACTGGTTCACCGTCTGCCGCGCGGTCTCCCGGACGCCGGCCGGGTCGTCGTAGCCGGTGTTGCCGCCGAAGGGCAGCAGCGTCGCGCCGAACACCTCGATGTCCTGTGCGTGCGCCCGCGTGACGAACTGCTCGTACGCCGCGATGAGGTCGGCCGCGACCTGTTGCTGCGCCTCGGGGGTGGCCGCCGCGGTGCCGATGTCGTTGATGCCCTCGAACACGATCAGCCACTCGACCCCGCTCGTCGCGATGACGTCGCGGTCGAAGCGGGCGAGCGCGTTCGGGCCGAGGCCGTCGTTGAGCACGCGGTTGCCGCCGGCCGCCTGGTTGAGGATCGCGACGTCCGCGGTGCGGTGGCTCGACTGCAGCCGGTCGAGCAGCTGGTCCGGCCAGCGGTCGTTGCCGTTCGTCGTGGAGCCGCGGCCGTCGGTCAGCGAGTCGCCCAGCATGACCGCGCCGGCGGTGCCGCGTGGGGTGAACGCCTCGACGCCGCTGAGGAAGTACCAGTGGTCGGCGCGGGTGGCGCCGGGCAGGTCGGCGTCCGCGACGTGGTTGCCGGCCAGCAGGTAGGAGCTGGTCCGCGAGCCGGGGTGCGAGGTGATGTTGTTCGACGCCTGGCCGGCGGCGAGGTAGAGGGTGACCGACAGGTTGGTCCGCGGCGGGATCCGGAAGCCGAGCGGGTCGGAGACCATCTGCGCGCCGACGGGGACGACGGTCGACGGCCGGCCGTTGAAGGTCACCGGCCGGGCGGTCGCGGGGTCGATCGCGGACACGCCGGCCTGCCCACCCGCTGGGAGCGCGACCGAAACCGCGGTGATGGGCAGTGCCGCGCCGCCGAAGGCGTTCGAGAATCGAAGGCGCAAGTTCGATCCGCCGACCGTCACACGCACGGTCTGGCGCAATGTCGTGTCGGCCATGACCAGGCCGTCCTGGGTGAACGGGGGCGGCGGCATGTTGCCGGGCTCGGTGAGCTGCGGCATCGACGTCCAGGTGTTCACCCATTCGCCGGCCGCGACGGGTGTTCCCGCCGACTCGGTGGCCGCCACGGACTGCACCGTGAGCCCCACCGAGACCGCCAGCACTCCGGCCAGACCGACAACGAACCGTCCTCCGCGCATGGCCCCATCGCCTCCCGCAGCATCGTTGCTCGCACTATTCGGGACCGGTTTCCGAAAATTCTCGGAAATCATCGGCCCTAGCGGGAACGTAGAGCATGGCGGAATTCGCGGTCAACAAGGGAATTGTCACCGAAAATTTCGGAGCCGGGCCCTTCTGTGGGCGGCCATGCGGACCGGGGAGTTCACGGTGCCATAACCGCGATAGCCGCCGACGCGCTGGACTATCTCGAAGAACACGCGCCCGCCGAGGACGTGCGTGTAGAAGTGCAGGTACTCGCCGTACTCGTCGCGGTCGTAGAGCACCGAGCTCGCCCGCAGCTCGGCGAGCCGCGGCGGGGCGAGGCGGGCGTCGAGGTCGTCGTAGTAGTTGTCGCCGACGTCGAGCAGCCGGGCGCCGCGTGACCGCATGGCCTCGGCGGCGGCGAGCGCGTCGACCGTCGTGAACGCGACGTGCTGGGGGTCCGGCACGGCCGGCGCCCACTCGCCGCGGCGAAGCATGGCGACGTTGTGGATGATCCGCACCCTTCCGTCGGTCGCCGAAAGACTGCGGATCAGGCCGAAAGGTGCGGCGAACTCGGCTTCCGGCTCGGCTTCCAGCCCCAGGACCGACCGGTAGAACAAGGCGGTCTGGTCGACGTCGTCGAAGGGTGCGGTCAGCGAGATGTGGTCGACCCCGGTCAGCAAACCTTCGCCGTCGCTCACCTCGAAACTTTCTTCGAACGTCACGGTGATGCCGTCGGGTGCGGCCACGCCCCCGCCGGTGGGCGGAGCGAGGAGGTGGTCCGCGCGCCGCGCCGACGCCCCGGGGTCGGTGCTGGCGAGGCCCACGGTGGTGATCCGGGTCGGGGCCTCGGCACGCACGGCCAGTCTGGCGCCGCCCTGGTGCCACTCGCTGCCGTCGCGGTGGAAACCCAGCGCGGCCAGCGTGTCCGCGATGCCGGTGTCGTCGGTGGTGATCCCGACGCACCCGAACCCGGCGAGCGGCGGCGCGGCCGGCAGGTCGGCGAGCCCGAGCCGTTCCCGCAGCACGAGCAGGGAGCGCATGGCGTCGACGGCGGTGCGGCCCGGGTCCGACTGGCGGAAGACGTCGTTGAAGACCTCGAGCGAGAGCGGGCCCGCGTACCCGGTGGCGAGGACGTGCCGGACGAACGCGACGAGGTCGAAGGCACCCTGTCCGGGGAAGAGCCGGTGGTGGCGGCTCCACTGCAGCACGTCCATCCGCAGCCGGGGCGCGTCGGCGAGCTGCAGGAAGAAGAGCTTGTCGCCGGGGATGACGCGGATGCCGGCCGGGTCGCTGCCGCGGGAGAGGACGTGGAAGCTGTCGAGGCACAGGCCGAGCGCGGGGTGCCCGGCCCGCCGCACGATGCGCCACGAGTGGTCGTAGGTGTTGACGAAGCGGCCCCAGGCCAGCGCCTCGTAGGCGATCCGCATGCCGCGGCCGGCCGCGCGCTCCGCCAGGAGGTGGAGCTGCTCGGCGGCGAGGTCGTCGTCGTCCACCGCGTCCGGGGACACGGTCGAGCAGACGAGCATGGTGTCGGCGCCGAGCTCGGCCATCACGTCGAACTTGCGTTCCGCGCGGCGCAGGTTGGCGGCGAGGACGTCCGGCGGCACCGCCTCGAAGTCGCGGAAGGGCTGGTAGAGGTCGATGGAGAGGCCGAGGTCGGCGCACTGTTCGCGGATCCGCCTGGGCGACCACGCGGAGGCGACGAGATCGTTCTCGAAGATCTCGACACCGTCGAACCCCGCCCCGGCGATGGCGGTGAGCTTGTCCTCGAGCGTGCCGGAGAGACAGACCGTGGCGATGCTGGACACGCTTATTAACGTAACAGATAGTTAGTTCCTGCCGCGCTACATTGTGTCGGTGGCACAGCCCGACCGGACCCGCGACGCCGAGCGCACGCGCGCCGAGATCATCGACGTCGCGACGCGTGAGTTCGCGGACAAGGGTTACGCGGGCGCGCGGGTGGACGAGATCGCCGCGAAGATGAGCACGACGAAGCGGATGATCTACTACTACTTCGGCAACAAGGAGCAGCTGTACATCGAGGTGCTGGAGCACGCGTACGCGGGCATCCGGGCGATCGAGCAGAAGCTGGACGTGGCACACCTGGACCCGGTCGACGCGATGCGCCAGCTGGCCGAGCTGACCTTCGACCACCACGAGTCCCACCCGGACTTCATCCGGCTGGTCAGCATCGAGAACATCCACCGCGCCGAGCACATCGCCAGGTCGACCGTGCTGTCCGGCCTGGCCGACCCCGCGCTGGACGTGCTGGCCCGCATCCTCCACCGCGGCCACGCGACCGGCGTCTTCCGCGGCGACGTCGATCCGCTGGACATCCACATGGTGATCAGCTCGTTCTGCGTCTTCCGCATCGCGAACCGCCACACCTGGGGTGCGATCTTCAAGCGCGACATGCTGGACCCGCGGTGGCGGGCGCAGCACCGCCGGCTGCTCGGCGACCTGGTGCTGGACTACCTCGCGGCCCGCTGACCGTCCGGCGGGTCAGCCGATGGCCGCGCGGGCCGCGTCGAGGAAGGCCAGCCGGTTGTCCTCCAGGTAGTCCCGCACGCTCTGGCCGTCGGGCAGGCCCTCCCACACGGTTCGGTTCAGGTCGAGGAAGTACGCACGTGCCGCTGCCGCCGCTGTTCGGCGCGTTCCGCGGCGCGCTGCGTCCTGTGCTGGACCAGATGGGAGAGCAGGCCGCCGAGGACGACTCCGCCCACCGAGATGAGCGCCACCCAGACCTCACCCGACATGGCGATCATCGTCCCATGGGCCGGCGCTCGCCGGGTGAGCCTTGACAACACCTCCCTCGCGACCGTATTAACTATCCAGTTCGTTCGTTCTTCCGTCCGCCGACGACGTCCGACACGAGGAGCGCGCCATGACCGACGAGCCCACTCCAGCAGGAAAGCCCCGGCAGGCGGCGGTCGCCGCGTGGATCGGCAGTGCGCTCGAGTACTACGACTTCTTCATCTACGGCACGGCCGCCGCGCTCGTGTTCAACAAGGTCTTCTTCCCCGAGTCGGATCCGGCCACGGGCACGCTGCTCGCCGTCGCCACGTTCGGGGTCGGGTACGCGGCCCGGCCGGTGGGTGCGTTCATCCTCGGGCACGTCGGGGACCGGTTCGGGCGGAAGACGGTCCTCGTCTTCACGTTGCTCCTCATGGGGGTCGCCACCTTCCTCGTCGGGTGTCTGCCGACGTACGAGCAGGTCGGCGTGCTCGCGCCCGTGCTGCTCGTCGTGCTCCGGCTGCTGCAGGGCCTCTCGGCGGCCGGCGAGCAGGCCGGCGCGAACTCCATGACGCTCGAGCACGCGCCCCCGCACCGCCGCGCCTACTACACGAGCTTCACCCTCAGCGGCACCCAGGCCGGGCAGATCCTTGCCACCGCGGCGTTCCTGCCCGTCGCGGCGCTGCCCGAGGACGCGCTGCTCTCCTGGGGGTGGCGGGTGCCCTTCTGGGTGAGCGCGCTCGTCGTGGTCGTCGGTTACCTGATCCGGCGGCGGCTGGCCGAGACGCCGGTGTTCGAGCGGCAGGACACCGTGTCGCGGCTGCCCGTCGTCGAGTTGTTCCGGGACCACTGGCGGGACGTGCTGCGGGTCGTCCTCGCCTCGGTGATCGCGTCCGTCAGCACGGTCTTCACCGTCTACGCGCTGAGCTACGCGGTCAACACCGTCGAGCTCGCGCGCACGCCGATGCTGTGGGTCGGTGTCCTGGCGAACGTCGTCGCGCTCGCGGCGCTGCCGCTGTTCGCGACGCTCGCCGACCGGGTCGGGCGCAAGCCGGTGTTCATCGGCGGCTCGGTGGGGTGCGCGGTGTTGATGTTCGCCTACCTCGGGGCGATCTCGGCCGGCAGCTACCCGTTGATCTTCGCCGTCGGGATCCTGATGTTCGGGGTTGTCTACAGTGCGACGAACGGTATCTGGCCGTCGTTCTACGGCGAGATGTTCACCGCGCGGGTCCGGCTCTCGGGCATGGCGATCGGGACGCAGCTCGGGTTCGCCATCGCCGGGTTCTCCCCCACCATCGCCGCCGCCCTCGACGGGGACGACGGCCGGAGCTGGGTGCCGGTCGCCGTGTTCACCGCGGTGCTGTGCCTGGTGAACGTGCTCGCGGTCGTCACGGCGCGGGAGACCTACCGGGTGCCGACCGAACGCCTCGGCGAACGACGGTCGTCGAAAACCGGCATAACCAGTTCGGTTTCCGCGTGACTGGCTAGAGTTCGCGCATGAAGGCTGCTGTGCACACGAGGTACGGCCCACCGGACGTGGTCTCGATCGCCGAGGTGGACAGGCCTTCGCCCGGCGGCGGGGACGTGCTCGTGGCGGTGCACGCGACGACCGTCAACCGCACGGACTGCGCCTACCGCGCCGCGAGGCCGTTCTTCGTGCGCGCCGCGACCGGCCTCACCAGGCCGAAGCGGACGATCCTCGGCACGGAGTTCGCCGGGGTGGTCGTGGCGGCCGGCCGGGACGTCGCCAACTTCGATGTCGGGGACCGGGTCTTCGGCTACAACGAGGGCCCGTTCGGCACGCACGCCGAGTTCCTCGCGGTGCCGGCGGACGGCTCGATCGCGGCCATGCCGGCGGACGTGCCGTTCGCGACCGCGGCCGCCGCGACCGAGGGCGCGCACTACGCGCTCGCGTTCATCCGGACGGCGGGTGTCGAGGCCGGGCAGGACGTCCTCGTCAACGGCGCGACCGGCGCCATCGGCTCCGCGGCCGTGCAGCTGCTGAAACAACTCGGTGCCACCGTGACCGCGGTGTGCGACACGGCGAACCTCGAGCTGGTCAAGGGCCTCGGCGCCGACGAGGTCCTCGACTACACCGCCGGCGAGCTCACCCGCCACACCGGCGGCTACGACGCGGTGTTCGACGCCGTCGGCAAGTCCACGTTCGGCCAGTGCCGGCGGCTGCTGAAACCGGACGGCGGCGTGTACCTGTCGTCGGAGCTGGGTCCGTGGTCGCAGAACCTGCTTCTACCGCTGGTCACCTTCTTCCGGAAGTCGAAGGTCCGGTTCCCGATTCCGAGGCACGACCGGCGGATGGTGGAGAAACTGGGTTCCTTCCTGGCGTCGGGCGAGTTCACGCCGGTCATCGACCGCCACTTCGCGCTGGACGAGATCGTCGCGGCGTACGAGTACGTCGAGACCGGGCGCAAGGTGGGCAACGTCGTGGTCAGCGTCGTCCCGTCGGGCTGAGGCGTCAGAGCACGGCGGCGGGGTCGAGCCAGTCCCGCAGCGTCGGCGGCAGCCGCTTCTCCATCCCGTACGGCTCCAGGTGTGCGCCGAAGACCTCGGCGAACGCCCGCGCCACGCTCTCGTCGTCCCAGTTCTCCCTGGTCAGCACGGGTGCCTTGAAGTACGGCTGCCCCATGATGTGCAGCTGCGGGCCGTTGCAGCGGATCACCTGCCCGGTCACACCGATCGACCGGTCGCCGAGCAGGAACGTCACCAGCGGCGCGATCCGGTCCGGCGTGCGGTCCGGCGGGCAGTTGCGCATCGCCCGCTCGGTGGCCAGCACCATCCTCGTCCGCGCCAGCGGGCACACCGCGTTCACCCGGATGCCCGCCGCCTCCAGGTCGAGTGCCCACGAATAGGTGAGCGACGCGACCGCGCCCTTGCTCGCCGAGTACGTGCCGAGGGCCCGCTGCCCCAGCGCCGCGCCGGACGAGATGTTGACGATCGAGCCACCCGGTTTCATCGCCCGCACCGCGGCGAGCCCGGTGTAGATGACGCCGAGGACGTTCACCTCCACCAGCTCCCGCACCCGGTCCGGGTCGTCGTCCCACGGCAGCGCCGAGTAGTTCAGCGCCGCGTTGTTGACCAGGCCGTCGAGCCGCCCGAACTCGTCGACGCACTGGTCCACGAGCGCCCGGGCCTCGTGCGCGTCGGCCACGGAGTGCTTGCTCACCACCGCGACCCCACCCGCGGCGGTGATGACGTCGGCGGTCTCGTGCGCGAGATCCGCGTCGACGTCGTTGACCACCACCGCGGCCCCCACCCCGGCGGCGTGCCGCGCGAAGGCGCGCCCCAGCCCCTGCCCCGCCCCGGTCACGATGACCGCGCGCCCGTCGAGCGTCGTCAACCTCGTCCTCATCCTCGTTGCCATGTCCGACTCCCCACAGTCGACCTCCCCTGATCGACACCAGTGTCCATCGTGGCTGAACAGCACGGGGAAGGCCGCGCCAGGAGGTCGTATCCTGCGACAAGCGTGCGATCCGGAGTTCAGTCCGGCCGTACCGCCCGGCCGAACGCCGAGCGGCGTAACGTCGGAGTCGTGACGAGTGCGGACTTGTTGGTCGACGCGTTCGGACGGATCCGGGAGGTCGTCCACCACACCATCGACGGGCTCGGTGCGGACCAACTGGCACACCGGCCGGGGGACGGGGCGAACTCCATCGCCTGGCTGGTCTGGCACCTGACGCGCATCCAGGACGACCACGTCGCGGGGGTCGCCGGCACGGAGCAGGTGTGGCCGAAGTGGGCGGACCGGTTCGGCCTGCCGTTCGACCCACACGACACCGGTTACGGCCACGACTCGGCGGCGGTCGCGGCGGTGCGCGTGCCCGCCGAGTTGCTCACCGGCTACCACGACGAGACGTATGAACGGACTCTGGAGTATGTTCGCCAGATCACCGACGCCGATCTCCACCGGATCGTGGACCGGCGCTGGGATCCGCCGGTGACACTCGGGGTTCGGCTGGTCAGCGTCGTGTCCGACGACCTGCAGCATGCCGGGCAGGCCGCGTTCGTGCGCGGGCTGTTACCCGGTTAGGGGGAACGGGCATGGCACGCGGCTGGCGACGGCGCCGGAGACGGCAGGACTGGCTCACGCGCGACCTCGACAACGCCGAGTTCATGCTTCGCCTGACCAGGTGGCTGGCGTCGCGCTGGTCGCGCCACGACTTCGACGTCGGCTCGATCCTGCTCGACTACACCCGCCGGCTCAACGAGGCGGGCCGCCACGACGAGGCGCTCGCCGCGCTGAACGAGGCCATCGCCATCGGCCGCAGGCACGTGCACGCGAAGCCGTTGCGGTACGCGCCGAACCTGGCCGCCGCGCTGCTGATGAAGGCGCACCTGCTGGCCGAGCTGGGGCACCACGAGGAGGCCATGTCCTCGGCCGAGGGCGCGGTCGACATCTACCGCACGCTCGTGCCGGGCGACCAGGTGCGCTTCGAGCCGATCCTGTTCGCGGCGCTGACGTCGGTGGGTTTCTGGCGGCACCGGCGCGGTGAGTTCGACGCGGCGCTGCCGCCGTTCGAGGAGGCGGCGGTGCTCGCGCGGCGCCTGCCGGCGACGCGGATCGCGGACCGGGCGATGGCGTTGAACAACCTGGGTGCCGTGCTGCAGGAGGTCGGCCGGATCTCGGACGCGTTGCCGCCGCTGGAGGAGGCGGTCGCGATCCGCCGGCGCCTCCTGGCCGAGGACCGCGGGCGGTTCGAGCCGGACCTGATCGCCTCGCTGCGGAACCTGGAGCAGGCGCTCAGCGGGGTCGGCCGCTACGTGGAGGCGGTGGAGGTCGTGGACGAGCTGGCGGCCCTGTCGAGGAGCTCGAGCCCGGCGGCTCTAGAGGACGGCGAGCACTGACTCGACCACCTCGGCGACCGTGCGGCCGTCGGTGTCGACGCACAGGTCCGCCGGCCGGTCCCGGTCGAGTCGAGCGGCGACGGCTACGGCGTGGCGAGCGAACTCGTGGAGGAAAGCGGTATCCCGGCCGCGTAGCTCGTCGCCCTGGATGGGTGCGCCCTCGCCGCGGCCGCGGGCCAGGACGCGCTCGGTGAGCTGCTCGGGTCCGGCCCGCAGGCGGCACACGGTGAGCGTCGTGCCCGGGATCGTGTAGGTGCGGACGTCGCCGGAGACGACCAGCCGGCGGGTGTTCACGTCGCGCAAGCCCGGCCAGATGGCGCGGAGGTTCGCTTCTCGAAGCTCGTGGTTCGGCTGCCGCGGGGCTTCGTTCGGACATCGCGGGTCCCGCTTCGGCGATCGGAGGAAGTCGAGCTGCGCCACGTCGATGTAGGCCGTCCTGGTCCCGGCACGCACCAGTCGCAGGAAGACCTCGAAGCCCACGGTGGACTTGCCCACCGCCGGCGGTCCGCACAGCAGCAGGACGGGCGTCACCGGGCCGCCCTCAGCCACCGCTCCGCCACCTCGCGCGCGATCTCGGCCGGGGTCCGGTCCCCGGTCTCCACGCACAGGTCCGCGAAGTCCGCGCGGTCCAGCTCCGCCGCCTCGCGGACGTTGGTGTCGGCGAGGTGTGTCAGGGAGCCCCGCCGCTCGATGCGCGCCCGCAGCTCCGCGTGCCCGACCCGCAACCGGCACAACGTCAGCGTGACGTCGCCGAGCGCGTCCGCGTACCGCTTCGCCACCTCGGCGCTCTCCTCACGGCCGGAGACGATCAGCGCCCACGCACCCGCGGACCGGTAGCCGGGCAGGATCGCCGCCCAGGTTGCGGGCCTTGAGGCGGTGGGAGCACGGGTCGGCCGCGGTCTCGGGGTAGCAGAGCCCCAGCTGGTCGGTGTCCACGTACGCGGTGCCGTCGAGGAGCTGGTGCAGCTCCCACCCGACCGTCGACTTGCCCACCCCGGACGGGCCACCCAGCCACAGCACGGGGAACCCACTCACGGCTCGTGACGCTAGCCAGCACCGGCAAACCGGATCAATCGAATTAGTCAGTCGTAAAATTTCTTAATCGAGTCGGCTTCTTGCTCAACACAGCCAGGATGTTGCATGCTGTCTAGCGAACGTCGGCACCCCTGCTTGTCTCAACGAAGAGAGACGCCCATGAAACGTTCGCGGCTGATCGCTGGCATCCTCGTGGCGGGGCTGACCGCCGTCGGGATCTCCGTCACGCCCGCCTCCGCCACCGGCGGGCCCCAACCCACGCCGAGCACGCACGCGGCGCTCGCCGACGTGCCACTGGCGCGCACCATCTCGGCCAGCAGCGCGCTGCCGGGCTACCCGGTCGCCAACGCCGTCGACGGCGATCAGGCCACCTACTGGGAGAGCGTTAACAACGCGTTCCCACAATGGATCCAGGCCGACCTCGGCGCCACCAGGACCCTCACCAGGATCGTGTTGAAGCTCCCGACCACCTGGGAGGCACGCACGCAGACCCTCGCCGTCCGGGGCAGCACCGACGGGACCTCGTTCACCGACCTCGTCCCCGCCGCCAGCCGCACGTTCTCCCCCAGCGCCAACACGGTCACCATCCCGCTCACCGCGAGCACCCGCTATGTGCGCGTTCACATCACCGCCAACACGGGGTGGCCGGCCGCGCAGCTGTCCGAGTTCGAGCTGTACGGGCCGGACTCCGGCGACACCCAGGTGCCCACGGCGCCCACCAACCTCACGCTCACCGAGCCGGGCGGCGGCCAGCTCCGGCTGACCTGGTCCGCGTCGACGGACAACGTCGGCGTCACCGGCTACACCGTCTACCGCAACGACATCGCGGTCACGACCGGCACCGGCACGACGTTCACCGAGACCCAGCCCACCGGGACGAGGCTCGAGTACTTCGTCCGCGCGCGGGACGCGGCCGGCAACGAGTCGGCGGACAGCAACCACGTCGTGCGTGCCGGGCCCATCGGGAGCGCGAACCTGGCCGTGGGCAAGCCGATCGAGGCCTCGTCGACCACGCAGTCGTTCGTCGCGACCAACGCCAACGACGACAACACCGGCACCTACTGGGAGTCCGCCGGCCACCCCAGCACGCTGACCGTGAAGCTCGGCGCCAACGCCGACCTCACCTCGATCGTCGTCAGGCTCAACCCCGACCCGATCTGGGGCCCGCGCACGCAGAACTTCCAGGTCCTCGGCCGCGACCAGGCCGCGAGTAGCTACACCGAACTGGTCGCCCGCGCCGACCACGCGTTCAACCCGGCCACCAACCAGAACACGGTGACGATCCCGGTCACCGCCCGGACGGCCGACGTGCGGCTGCAGTTCTTCGCCAACACCGGCGCACCCGGCGGGCAGGTCGGCGAGCTCCAGGTGTTCGGCACCCCGGCGCCGAACCCCGACCTGGTGGTCACCGACACGACGTGGTCACCCGCGAACCCGACCGAGGCCAGCCAGGTCACGCTGTCGGCCACGGTCCGCAACACCGGCACCGCGAGCGCTCCCGCCACGACTGTGAACGTGAACATCGGTGGCACGGTCGCCGGCAGCGCCCAGGTCGCCGCCCTCGCGGCGGGCGCGACGGCGACGGTGTCGGTCAACGCGGGCACCCGGCCGGCGGGCACCTACACCGTGACATCCACAGTGGACCCGACGAACACCGTCATCGAGCAGAACGACGCCAACAACACCTACACCGCACCGACTCCACTCGTCATCGCCCAGGCACCGGGACCGGACCTCGAGATCACCGGCATCACGCCGAACCCGCCGAACCCCGCGGTGGGTGCGCCCGTCACCTTCGCTGTGAGCGTGCACAACCGCGGCACGAGCAGCGCGGCGGCGACGGTCACGCGGGTGATCGTCGGCGGCACGACCCTCAACGCCAACACGGGAACCGTCGCGGCCGGCGCGACTGTGAGCGTTCAAGCCGGCACGTGGACGGCCACGAGCGGCGGCGCGACCGTCACCGCGACGGCCGACGCCACGGGCGCCGTCGCGGAGACCAACGAGTCCAACAACGCGCTGTCGGTGACGATCGTCGTCGGCCGGGGCGCGGCGGTGCCGTACGTCTCGTACGAGGCGGAGAGCGCGCAGTACCAGGGCGAGCTGCTGGAGACCGACCCGCTGCGCACGTTCGGGCACACCAACTTCGCGACCGAGTCCTCCGGCCGCAAGTCGGTGCGGTTGACCGGCACCGGGCAGTACGTCGAGGTCACCTCCACCAACGCGGCGAACTCGATCGTGGTGCGCAACTCGATCCCGGACGCGCCGGGTGGCGGTGGCCAGGACAGGACGATCAGCCTGTACGCCAACGGCACGTTCGTCCAGAAGCTGACGCTGTCGTCGAAGTACAGCTGGCTGTACGGCACCACCGACGACCCCGAGGGACTGACGAACACGCCGCAGGCCAACGCGCGGCGCCTGTTCGACGAGTCGCACGCGTTGCTGCCGCGGTCCTACCCGGCCGGCACGAGGTTCCGGCTGCAGCGGGACGCGGGCGACGACGCGCAGTTCTACGTCATCGACCTCGTCGACCTGGAGCAGGTCGCGCCGCCGTCGGACCAACCGGCCGGCTGCGTGTCCATCACGCAGTACGGCGCGGTGCCGAACGACGGCGCCGACGACAGCGCGGCCATCCAGCGCGCGGTGACCGACGACCAGAACGGCCTCATCCCCTGCGTGTGGATCCCGGCCGGGCAGTGGCGGCAGGAGCGGAAGATCCTGACCGACGACCCGAACAACACCGGGCCGTACAACCAGATCGGCATCTCGAACGTGACGATTCGCGGGGCCGGCATGTGGCACTCGCAGCTGTACTCGCTGATCGAGCCGCAGAACGCCGGCGGCATCAACCACCCGCACGAGGGCAACTTCGGTTTCGACATCGACAAGGGGGTGCAGATCTCCGACATCGCGATCTTCGGCTCCGGGCGCATCCGCGGCGGTGACGGCGGCGCGGAGGGCGGCGTCGGGCTGAACGGCAGATTCGGCACCGGCACGAGGATCACCAACGTGTGGATCGAGCACGCCAACGTCGGCGTGTGGGTCGGCCGGGACTACGACAACATCCCGGCGCTGTGGGGCCCGGCGGACGGCCTGGAGTTCAGCGGCATGCGGATCCGCGACACCTACGCCGACGGCATCAACCTCACCAACGGCACGCGGAACTCCCGGGTGTTCAACTCCTCGTTCCGCACCACCGGCGACGACTCGCTCGCGGTGTGGGCCAACCGCTACGTGAAGGACCCGAACACCGACATCGCGCACGACAACGTGTTCGTCAACAACACGATCCAGCTTCCCTGGCGCGCCAACGGCATCGCGATCTACGGCGGCTACGGCAACCGGATCGAGAACAACCTCGTGTACGACACGATGAACTATCCGGGCATCATGCTGGCGACCGACCACGACCCGCTGCCGTTCTCCGGCCAGACGGTGATCGCCAACAACGCCCTGTACCGGTGTGGCGGCGTGTTCTGGGGCGAACAGCAGAAGTTCGGCGCGATCACGTTCTTCGCGCAGACCCGGGACATCACCGGGGTGACGTTGCGGGACACCGAGATCCACGACTCGACCTACGACGGCATCCAGTTCAAATCCGGCGGTGGTCAGGTCCCGAACGTCGCCATCACGAATGTTCGCGTGGACAGGTCGAACAACGGCGCGGGAATCCTCGCGCAGAACGGCGCGCGGGGAAGCGCGACGCTGACGAACGTGACTGTCACGAACTCCGCGACCGGTGACGTCGTGGTGGAACCGGGTTCGCAGTTCGTCATCAACCGCTGACCGGACCGTGAACGCCTCATTCGGGACGCTGGGAGTCCCGAATGAGGCATTCAGGTCTTTTACTTACCCGCTGCCAGCAGGCCGATCGTGAACTCGATCTGGTCGTAGGACTTCGGTTTCGCCGTCACCGCGCGGGCCTGCACCGCGCCGTTCGGGCCGACCGGCGGCTTTCCGGCGGTGTACAGCCAGGTCGTGAACACATCATCCAACTGCTGACCCGAAATGTGTTCCGCCAAAGCGATGAAATCGGCGATGGACGCGGTACCGTCCCGGTGCTCGGCGACCCAGGTGCGCAGGATCTCGAAGAACGCGTCGTCACCGACCGCGACCCGCAACGCCTGCAGAGCCATCGCGCCCCGGTAGTAAACCGCCGGGTGGAACTGGTTCGGCACACCGGGATCGCCGGGCAGGACCTGCCAGAACGGATCGCTCGCCGGCATGGTGTCGTACCTGAACTGCGCGACCTCGGCCGCCGTGCCCTCGCCCTGGTATTCCGACCACAGGAACTCCGCGTACGTGGCGAAACCCTCGTTCAGCCAGACGTCCCGCCACTCGTCGACGGAAACCGAGTCGCCGACCCACTGGTGCGCGAGCTCGTGCGCCACCACGGACGTGTTGGCGCCGCGGGAGAAGAAGAACCCGTCATACACCGGCCGGGTCTGTGTTTCCATCGCGAACCCCAGGGAGGAGTCGACGACTCCACCCTGCGCCTCGAACGGATACGGCCCGAACCATTCCGACAACACGTCGATGATTTCGGGAGTCCGTTCCACCGATGCCCGCGCGGCGGGCCCGTTGGCCCCGAGGTCGTCTCCGTACGCGGTGACCAGCTGCTGCCCGTTCGGCGCCGTCGCCAGCCGCACCTCGTACTGGCCGATCGAGAGCATGGCGAGGTACGGCGCCTGCGGGCGCACGCTGCGCCAGTTCCACCGCACCCACTGCGGCACGGTCTGCGTGCGGTTGACCAGCACGCCGTTCGACATGGCCTCGACGCCCGGCGGCACGGCGATGGAAACGTCGAAGTTCGCCTTGTCGCGCGGATGGTTGTTGCTCGGGAACCACCACGGGGCGATCTGCGGCGCGTTGGCCGCGAGGGCGCCGGTCGGCGTGTGGATCCAACTCGGATTGCCATACAGGCGATAGGACTCGGGTGTGTCGCTGTATCGCACGACGATCGTGATGTCCCGCCCCGCCGGCAACACCGCCGCGGGTGTGACGCTCAGCTCGCCACCGTCGGTCCGGAAACTCGCCGGCGCGTTGTCAACGCGCACGGACGAGACCTTCAGCAGGAAATCGAGGTTGAAGCTCGACAGGTCCTGCGTCGGACGCGCCAGAATGGTCGTCGTGCCGGAAAGCAGATCGGTTTCCGGCTGGTAGGTCAGCCGGATGTCGTAGTGGGAAACGTCGTACCCGCCGTTGCCGTCCAGCGGGTAGTACGAGTCGCCGATACCCGTCGCGCCGGGCGACCCGGCCGCCGCCGCGGCGGGTGACGCGAACAGCGCGGCGGCCAACCCGGTGGCCGCCGCGAGCTTGATGGAACGGGACCGCATGCTTGGCAGAACCTCCCCCTGAGTGTTTGCCGCACGATAGCCCGTCCGTCCTGCCGCGGACACGGCAGCTGGACGAACGGTCCGACGCGGGCGGTGAACCCACACCGCCCGTACGATCCTTTGCACTGGAACGGAAACCTCGGCCGGTCGGTTCGTGCCGGCCGAGGCCTCCGTGCCGCTACTTCTCCGCCGCCGCGAGCAGGCGGTGCGTCTCCTGGATCTGGTCGTACGACCTGGGTTTCACCGGCACGGCACGCGCCGCGGCCGCGCCGTTCGGGCCCACCGCGGGCTTTCCCTTGGTGTAGAGCCAGGTCGTGAACAGGTCGTCGAGCTGCTGGCCCGAGATCTTCTCCGCCAACGCGATGAACTCGTCGGTCGTGGCGGTGCTGTCCTTCTTCTCCGCCGCCCACGTGCGCACGATCTCGAAGAACGCGTCGTCGCCGACCGCGGTCCGCAGCGCCTGCAACGTCAGGCCACCGCGGTCGTACACCGCGTCGTGGAACTGGTTCGCCGGGCCCGGGTCACCCGGCAGCACCTGCCAGAACTCGTCGTCGGCCGGGATGCTGTCGTAGGTGAACTGGGCGACCTCGGCCGGCGTGCCCTCGCCCTGGTAGTCCGACCACAGGTACTCGGCGTAGGTCGCGAAACCCTCGTTCAGCCAGATCTCCTTCCAGTCGTCGACCGCGACCGAGTCACCGAACCACTGGTGCGCGTTCTCGTGCACGACGACCGCCGTGTTCGTGCCGCGCCGGAAGAAGGCGTCGTCGTAGACGGGCCGGGTCTGGTTCTCCAGCGCGAAACCCAGCCCGCTGTCCACGACGCCGCCCTGCGCCTCGAACGGGTACGGTCCGAACCACTGCGACTCCGCCTCGAGGATCTCCGGCGTGCGCTCCACCGACGCCCGCGCGGCCGGCCCGCTGTCACCCAGGTCCTCGCCGTACGCGCTGATGAACACCTGGCCGTTCGGCGCGGTCGCCTGCCGCAGCTCGTACTGGCCGACCGCGATGAAGGTCAGGTACGACGCCTGCGGGCGCACGCTGCGCCAGTACCAGCGCACCCACTGCGGCACGGTCTGCGTGCGGCTGACGAGCACGCCGTTGGAGATCGCCTCCACGCCCGGCGGCACCGCGATCGACACGTCGAACGTCGCCTTGTCGCGCGGGTGGTCGTTGCTCGGGAACCACCAGGGCGCGATCTGCGGCTCGTCGTTGGCGAGCACACCGGTCGGCGTGGGCTTCCAGGCGTTGTAGCCGTACAGCTCGTACTGGCCGGGCGTGTCGGCGTACCGCACGACGATCGTCGCGTCGCGGTCCTTCGGCAGGGTCGCCCTCGGTGTCACGGTCAGCTCGCCGGCGTCGGTGTGGAAGGCGGCCGGCACGTTGTTCACGCGCACGGACGAGACCTTCAGCAGGAAGTCGAGGTTGAAACTCGACAGGTCCTGGGTCGGGCGCGCCAGGATCGTCGTCGTGCCGGAGAGCTCGTCGGTCGCCGGCAGGTAGCTCACCCGGATGTCGTAGTGCGAGACGTCGTAGCCGCCGTTGCCGTCCAGCGGGTAGTACGAGTCACCGATGCCCGGCGCGCCGGCCGACCCGGCGGCCGCCGCGGCGGGCGAGGCGAAGAGCACGGCGGCCAGGCCGGCCGCCAACAGTGCAGGGAGTCTCATGTGCCGCACCCTAGGTCGGCCGGCCTCGGCCGCAACAGACACGAAAGTGTTGTTCCGCAAGGTAAAACAGCGCAAACCGGACCTACGGCCGCAACTCCCCGGTCGGCCGGACTGTTCGCTCAGCGATGGTGCACCGGGGACTTCGGCCCCAGGAACAGCCCGCCGTTCACCTCGAGGACCTGGCCGGTCACCCACCGCCCGTCGGGTGAGGCGAAGAACGCGACCGCGTCGGCGATCTCCTCCGGCGCGCCGACCCGGCCCAACGCGACCATCTCGGCGACGCCCTCCGGCGCGCCCGGCACCTCGTCGAGCCAGGGGTTCATGTCGCTGCGGGTGATGCCCGGCGAGACGGTGTTCACCGTGATTCCCCGGTCCCCCACGATGTTCGCGAGGCTGCGGCCGAGGACGTTCAGCGCGCCCTTGGTCATCGCGTAGACGAGCTCGGGGATCGCGAACCAGGTGACCCCCGACGAGATGTTGATGATCCGGCCGCCGTCGGGCAGCAGGTCCAACGCCTTCTGGATGATGAGGAACGGCGCGCGGACGTTCACCCGGAACACCCGGTCGAAGTCCGCCGTCGACGCGTCGATGCCGGGGCCGAGAATGCCGGCGTTGTTGACGAGGATGTCCAGCGGCCGGCCGGCGAGCCCCTCCTTCAGGCCGTCGAACAGCAGGTCGACGCCGTCGTCCCGGTCGAGGTCCGCCTCGACCGGGAACGCCTGGCCCCCCGCCTGCTCGATGGCGGCGACCGTGGCGAGGGCGGCGGTCTTGTTGGTGCCGTAGTGCACGGCCACGGTCACGCCGTCCGCGGCGAGACGCTGGGCGATGGCGCGCCCGATGCCGCGCGAGGCACCGGTCACCAGTGCGGTCCTGGTCATGTTCTGCTCCCCTCTTGACGTAAGGGAACGTTCCCTTACATTCAGGTACGCTAGCGTACGAGAGTCGGTCCGAGCAAGAGGGGAACCACGATGCGCCGCACGGCGGCGGAGACCAGGGAGCACATCCTCGAGGTCGCGACGCGCCTGTTCTACTGGCAGGGCATCCGCGCGACCGGCGTCGACAAGATCGCCGCCGAGGCCGGCGTCTCCCCGAACGCGCTGTACCGCGTCTTCGCGACAAAGGACGACCTGGTCGCGGCCTACGTAGCCCGCTCGAGGACGACGACCGAGGACCGCCTCAACGCCGTGGCGGAGGCCGCCGGCCCCGACCCCCGCGCCCAGATCCTGGCGATGTTCGACGCCCTGGCCGAGGACATCCGCCCGGAGGTGTTCCGCGGCTGCGTGTGCATGATGACGATGGCGGAGTTCCCCGACCCGGGACTGCCGGCCCACGAGAACGCGATCGGTGCGAAGACGTGGATCCGCGCGCGCTTCGGTGAACTGGCCGAGCAACTGGGCGTCGCGGACCCCAAGACCCTCGCCGACCAACTGACCATCATCTGGGACGGCACGAACAGCACCGCCCAGTCCCTCGGCGCCGACGGCCCACCGACAAGCACCCGCGCCCTCGTGCTGGCAGTCCTGACCCACCACGAACCCTGACAGACCGACGCCACGACCTGCGAAAACGACCTCAGGACCGCGCTCCGTTACGGGGCAGCCCCCACCCATCCCGGGGGGCGGCCCCGGCACCATTCTACCGGCCGGGGGCGACAAAACCCCTGGTCAGCGGGGGCTGTGGATATTGTTCACCCGGTGGGTCCGAGCGAAAGGGACACTGGTGCGGGCGGGGGAATCGGGACCCGGGCCGCGGGGTGGGGATCGGGACCCGAACCGCAGCCCGACGACCAGGAACCGGGCCGCGGGTTGACGACCGGAACCCGAACCGCAGCCTGGCGACCAGGAACCGCGTCGTGGGTTGGCGACTGGAACCCAAGCCGCAGCCCGGCGACCGCGACCCGAGCCGCAGCTTGACGACCGCGATCCGAACCGCAGCCCGGCGACCAGGAACCGCGTCGTGGGTTGACGACCGGAACCCAAGCCGCAGCCCGGCGACCGCGACCCGAACCGCAGCCCGGCGATCGGAACCCGGGTCATGGGTAGGCGACCGGAACCCGAACCGCAGCTTGGGGATTGGGAGGTCAGCGGTGTTGGTCGGCCGCTTCCTGGACGTTTTTCACGTAGTTCGTCCACCACTGTTCGTCGCCGGTGGTGTTGTGGTCGCGGCCGGCTTGGCCGTCTATTGACTCGCGGACTATGTCTGCCTGGCCGGCGTGTTGGGCGGTGTCCTTCAGGACGCGGACCAGTAGGGAGCCGAACGTCGTGGTTCGGCCGCCTTCTGGCCACCACGGGACTGACGCGGGGGCGTCCAGCGGTAGTTGGTCGATCGACTCGTCGGAGTGCCGCCAGGCCTGGCGGTACAGGTCCACTATGTACTCACGGGTCTCGTCCGCCTTGGCCCACATGTCGGCGCTTTCCCACACCGAGTCGTCCTCGACCCAGGGCAGGGGCACCGGCGCGGGGCGGCCCACGCAGTCGCCCAGGTAGCCGAACTCGATGCCTACCAGGTGTTTCACCAGCCCCAGCAGGTTCGTGGCGGTGGGGGTCATCGGGCGGCGGACGTCGTACTCCGACAGGCCGTCCAGGGAGCGGAGCAGGGAGTCCCGGCTTTCCTGCAGGTATCGGTGCAGGTCGGTTGCCATTCCGGTGGTCATGCCGGACAGGCTAGGTCCGACCACCGACAAAACCGGGCACTATGGTCAGGTACTCGTCCAGGCCGGTCACCGTCAGGGGGCGGGTGACCACGCGGGCGTCGGCCACGATCTCCAACCTGCTGCCCAGTTCCTGGCATCGCTTGTGGTGGGCCACCAGCGCGGACAACCCGGCGGAGGCCAGGAACGTGACACCGGTCAGGTCCAGCACCACCGGCGCCGGTGGGACGACGATCGCCTCGGCCAGGTCCAGCTGGGTGGACAGTCTCGGGGTCGTCAGCATGTCGAGCTCGCCGCAGGCTCGTACCACCACGGAGTGATTCTCCACGGTGCGCGTCACCCACAGCAGCTCGTCGATGTCAGGCATGGCAACCTCCATGACCTGGGAAAATGTTGAGCCTAGTCGAGATTGGACCCGCATGCACAAGGGTGTCACCCTCCCGGATGAAGATCGCACGCTGAGTCGCCACACCGGCTACACCCGCGCGCACTGGGAGGCCGTCGCCGACGGGCTGCTCTCGGCGGCCTGGCGGTGGGCCACTCCGCGCGGCGCCCGGCTCGACCTCCCTGGACCACCGTCGGTGAGCGGTGCGCGGTCCGACGGGCTCGAAGGTTTCGCGCGGACGTTCCTCGCGGCCGCGTTCCGGGTCGCCGGCGCGGGCGGCGCCGACCCGCACGGCTGGCTGCCGCGGTACGCGGACGGGCTCGCCGCCGGCACCGCCTCCCCGGGCCGCGACGACGCCGAGTCGTGGCCGGCCATCGGGGACCAGCACCTCGGGCTCGGGCAACCCATGGTCGAGTCCGCGTCCGTCGCGCTCGGGTTGCGGTTGATCCGGCCCTGGCTGTGGGACGCACTGCCCGGCGACGTCCAGGACCGGGTCGCCGGCTGGTTGGGCGGGGCGCTCGACCGACGGCCCGCGCCCAACAACTGGTACCTCTTCCCGTTCACCGTGGCCGGGTTCCTCGAGTCGGTCGGGCGTGGGGACGCGCGGACCGCCCGGGCGCGTGACCGTGCCAGGGCGCTGCTCGAGACCTGGTACCGCGGCGACGGCTGGTACTCCGACGGCGACGCCCGCGCCTTCGACCACTACAACGGCTGGGCACTGCACTTCTACCCCGTGCTGGACGACCACCTCACCGGGAATGTAAGCGCATACGGTACGCGCTTACATTCCCACCTGGAGGGCTTCGGCCTGCTGTTCGGCGGCGACGGCGCATCTGTCCACTTCGGACGGTCGCTCACCTACCGCTTCGCGGCGGCCTCGGCGGTCGCGCTCGGCGCGCTGACCGGCCACACCCCACTGTCGCCCGGCACCTCCCGGCGGCTGATCAGCGGGACGCTGCGGTACTTCCTGGACCGGGGCGCGGTCGGCGCGGACGGCCTGCTGAGCCTCGGCTGGCACGGACCGCACGCCGCGACGACGCAGGTCTACTCCGGACCCGCGTCGCCTTACTGGGCCTCGAAAGCGTTTGCCTGCCTACTCGCGTCGCCGGATCATCCACTGTGGACGGAACAGGAGGCGCCCGCGCCGAGCGAGGGACCGGACCGCGTGCTCGCGCTGCCGGCACCGGGGCTGCTCGTCCAGACCACACGGGACGGCGTCGCGCGGCTGCACAACCACGGCAGCGACAGGATGGGCCGAACCGCGGCGGGCACCACGGACGACCCGCTCTACAGCCGGCAGGCGTATTCGACCCGGACCGGTCCGACGGCGCCGGGAAACATCGCGGACAACCACTTCTGCGTGGTGCTGGCCGGGGTGCGGAGCGTCCGTAAGCGCATACATCCTCTGGGTGCCGGGCACGGCGACGGCTGGGGTTGGGCGGCGTCCTGGCACCGGCCGGTGTTCCCGTCCGGGCCGGAGTCCGTGCCGGAGCTGCGGGTGGAGAGCGTGACCGTCGCGCGGGGGCACCACGAGCTGCGCGTGCACCGGGTGGTCGGCGCGCCGCACGACGCGACGGTCGAGCAGACCGGCTGGGCCACCGGACCCGACGATGACGTCGTCTCGGTGCTGCGTCCGCTGGCCGGCTGGGTCGACCAGGACGAGGTTCGCGCGCCGGCGGGCACGGCCTTCACCCGCTGGGCGACGGTGCCGAGGCTCGCGGCGCCGGCGGCCAACAGGGTCTACGTCGCGATGGCAGCGCTTACATCCACACCGGTGGCACCGCCTACCGTCGAGGTCAGGGCGGACACCGTGGAGATCCGGTGGCCGGACGGGACCACCACCGGCATCGCGTTCGGACCGCTGGTGGTCACGGGAAGCTGAGCAACCGACGCGGTGTCAGCGCGTCCATCGGCCATGAGGTTCCTCGTCACGCAGCTGCTGCGCTTCGCGTGGCTCGAGGCCCGCTGCTGCGCCTTCGCGGTCGCCGTGTTCGGTGGCCTCGCGCTGTCCAAGGTCGTGCCGCTGCCGATCGCCCGCTACGACGCGCTGCTGGTCTACTGCGTCCTGGTCACCGCGGTGTTCTGGTTCATCGGCTGGGAGACGGCGAAGGAAGTCCTGGTCATCGCCGGTTTCCACGTCGTGGGGCTGGTGTTCGAGCTGATCAAGGTGCCGCTCGGGTCGTGGGCCTACCCCGAGCCCGCGGTGACGAAGGTGCTCGGCGTCCCGCTCTACAGCGGCTTCCTCTACGCGGCGGTCGGCAGCTACATCGTGGCCGCGTGGCGGCTGTTCGAGCTGCGGGTCTCCGGCTACCGGACGATCCCCACCGCGGCGGTCGCCGGCGCGATCTACGTCAACCTGATCACGCACCACTGGCTGCCGGACCTGCGCTGGCCACTCGCCGGGCTGCTCGTCGCCGTCACCTGGGGCGCGACCGTGCACTTCACCGTCGGCGGGCACCGGTACCGCCTGCCGCTCGCGCTGTCCTTCGTGCTGATCGGGTTCTTCCTGTGGCTGGCGGAGAACATCGCGACGTTCTTCGGCGCCTGGCGCTACCCGCACCAGCTGGAGGCATGGCGCCTCGTGGACCCGGCGAAGTTCGGGGCGTGGGCCATGCTCGTCAGCGTCACGTTCGTGCTCGTCGCGGCATTCCGGTCACGCGCCGGCCTCCTGCGGGAGCCGGCGCCCGGCCAGGCCTGGGTTCCCGTCAGTCCACATCGGACGATTGGCTGTGAGTCGTGACGCGCCAAGGGAAGTAACGGGTCCGGGGCTGAGCGGCGGCTCAGCCCCGAACGTCCGTGAAGATCACACACCCGCGACGGAGCTGATCCAGGTCCGGTAGCGCGTGATGTTGGTGTAGGCGGTGCGCGTGGAGCGGTTGCTGGTCGACGCGACGCCGACCTGGCGACCGGAGGCGAACATCGGGCCGCCGGAGTCGCCGCCGGCGGTGATGCCGTTGCCGCGGGACGCGCAGACCGCGATGCCGCCGGTGTAGTCGCTGCAGCTCACGGACGTCACGTTCACGTTCGCGACCTTCAGGTACCGGGACTGGCAGTTGATCTCCGGTTGGCCGGTGCACGTCGCGCCCCAGCCGTAGACCTGCACGCTCTGCCCGACCGCGACGTCACTCGTGGTGCCGAGCGGCGAGTAGGTCGCCGACACGCTGGTGCCCAGGCGCACGATGGCGATGTCCGCCGTCTGGTGGCGGGTGATCGCGACGCCGGTGGCCATCGTGCCGCCCGAGGTCTGGTCCAGGCTGCCGATGCGGAACGTGTACGTGCCGGAGTTCGCCACGCAGTGCTTCGCCGTGAGGATGTAGGTCGGCGCGATGATCGTGGCGGTGCAGTTCTGCTGGCCGTTGACGAACAGCCGCGCGGCCCACGGCGCGTTGGACGCGTTGCCACCACCGATGATCATCGGGGCGGCGGGGTCCTCCGGGGCCGCGACCGCCTGCGGGGCGGCCAGGGCCAGTGCGAGCGCTGCCCCCACCAGAGTGGCGGCAGCCCTGAACAACTTCATCTCGTGCTCCTCGATTCTGCGGCCGGTGGGCCGCGAGCAGGGGTGAATCGGGAACGAACGGTCACCGGTAGGTCACCGTCCGAGACTAACCTCACCATTCGGACATGCCGGTGGCAAGGGACCGGCCTTCCCACATTCCCAGAGGCCGTTCGGATTCAGTATTCGGTATGCCGACCGTCCGAGTTGTACGATCTTGGGCGGGACCCTTTTCCTGCGAAGGGATCACGGCTATGACGAGGCAGCACGACGAAGTGTCCTCCTCGGTGGCCTGGCGGTTCCCCGCCAAGCACCTACCGCGGCCGGAGATCCGGCCGCTGCCCGAGGGGCCGACATCCACCTGGCGCATCATCGGTCCCGGCGTCATCGCCGCCGGGGTCGGGTTGGCGTCCGGCGAGTTCATCCTCTTCCCGTACATCGCGTCCCAGGTCGGACTCGTGTTCGTCTGGGCGGCGATAGTCGGGTTGGTCACGCAGTTCTTCCTGAACATGGAGATCGAGCGGTACACCCTCGCCACCGGGGAGACCGCGCTCACCGGGTTCAGCAGGTTCTGGCGGCACTGGGGCCTGGTGTTCGCGGTGCTGACGCTCCTCGCGAACCTGTGGCCCGGCTGGGCGACCAGCTCCGCCACCATGATCACCTACCTGACCGGCGGCGGCAGCGTCGCGTTGATCACCGTGGGGCTGCTGCTGTTGATCGGGCTCATCCTCACGCTGGCGCCGGTGGTGTACGTGGCACTGGAACGCGCGGAGATGCTCAAGGTCGCGGCCGTGCTGGTGCTGTTGCTGGTCGGCGCGATCGTCGCGATCTCCGCGGACGCCTGGGCGGACGTGCCGAAGATCGTCACCGACGCGAGCGTGCCGGTCGAGCCGCTCGGGCTCGCGCTGCTGATGGGCGCGCTCGCCTTCGCCGGCGCCGGTGGCGGGCAGAACCTGGTGCAGAGCAACTGGATCCGCGACAAGGGCTTCGGCATGGGCCGCTACGTGCCGCGGATCAAGAGCCCGGTCACCGGCAAGCCGGAGGCCGCGCCGAGCACCGGCTTCATCTTCGAGCCGACCGACGAGCACCTGTCGCGCTGGCGCTCGTGGTGGCGCTTCGCGAACCGGGAGCAGCTGTACACGTTCGTGCTGATCACGTTCCTGACGATCATGTTCACGTCGCTGCTGTCCTACGCGACCGTGTACGGGAAACCGGGGCTGGAGAACAACATCGGCTTCCTGCAGACCGAGGGCCAGGTGCTCAAGGAGGACGTCGGCTCGTGGTTCGGCACGCTGTTCTGGGTGATCGGCGCGTTCTCGCTGTTCGCGGCGGCGCTCGGCATCGTGGACTACACCGGCCGGCTGGTGGCCGACGTCATCAAGACCGCGTACGCCAAGGACACCAAGGAAAGCACGCTCTACTTCGCCGTGGTGTGGGTGCTGGTCCTGGTCGGGTGCCTGGTCGTGCTCGCCGGGTTCGCGCAGCCGCTCATCCTGCTGGTGATCTCCGCGTGCGTGGGCGGGTTGATGATGTTCATCTACTCCGGGCTGCTGATCCTGCTCAACCGCAGGGTGTTGCCGCAGCAGATCCGGATCCGCGCCGGCCGCACCGCGGTGCTCGGCTGGTCGGTCGCGCTGTTCGGGGTGCTGAGCGTCCTCACCCTGATCGAGCAGATCGGGAAGTTGTTCTAGCTCTTGAGTTGTGTGGCCACGACGGCCGCGTCGCCCGTGAGGACGGCGCGGGTCGTCGGGTCACGCAGTGCGGCGGCCGACCGGAGGAAAGCGCGTACCCACGTCACCGCCTCGCCGGGACGGCCGGCGTTGACCGCGCGTTCGGCCGCCATCAGCTGCAGGCGCAGGATCACCGTCTTCACGAACGGGATCGGGAACCTCGTCAGCATCGGGGTCAGCTCGGCCAGTGACGTCGTGATCTCCAGCTCGGTCGCCTGCGTGTTCGTGTTGCCGGCGACGTCGGTCGTGGTGACGGTCAGCTGGTGCACGCCGGCCGGGTAGCGCCACAGCTCCACCGGGCCGGTGACGGGCGTGCCGTCGAGGGTCGCGGTGAGGGTGGCCACGCCGGAGCCGGTGTCGGTCGCCGCGAGCTCGAGTGTGGTGGTGTGCGGGTGTTCCCGGGTCACGGGGACGGTCGGGGCGGTCCGGTCGATGCGTACCGGCGCCGCGACGGGTTCGGACGTGCGGCCCGCCGCGTCCACGGCGCGGTAGCGGAGGTCGTAGACGCCGTCGGCGGCGAGGACCACCGGCGACGGGCTCCAGGTCGCGCCGCCGTCGAGGGAGACCTGCGGGTCCCACAGCGGCGCGGTCGCGAGGGTGACGGGGACATCCGTGGTGTGCCAACCGGTCGGGGCGGGCGGGATGGTCGCGGCGACGGCCGGGATCGTCTGGAAGCGGAGGTACCGGGCGGACAGGCCGTCGGCGACGAAGTAGAGGTCGTGCGCGCCGACGGGGTCGGTCACGTCGGCGGCGAGCCACCGGTAGTCGGGGGTCGGTTCGGCGATGGGTGGGAACGTCGCGACCGCGGGGCCGGTCGGGGAGTCCGCGTGCACGGTCAGGGTGGCGCCGGGTTTCGTGGCGGTCAGCTCCATCGCGAGGTGGTGGATGGTGGCGAGGTTGACGTGGGGGACCACGAACCAGTTGGTGGGCTGCTCGGGGAGAGGGGGTGGGGCGGGTGGCTGGGTGGGTTCGGGCGATGGGACGGGGTCGACGCCGGCGGGCTGGCCGGAGTCGGCGCCGGGCAACTGGTTCGGATCGACGCCGGCGGGCTGGCCGGAGTTGGCCCCGGGCAACTGGTTCGGGTCCACGCCAGCGGGCTGGCCGGAGTTGGCCCCGGGCAACTGGTTCGGGTCCACGCCAGCGGACTGGCCGGAGTCGGCGCCGGGCAACTGGTTCGGGTCGGCGCCGGCTGCTGGGGCGGCACCGGGTTGCTGCCCGTCGGCCGGCGGCAGCTCCGGGTTGGCGCCAGCCGGCTGGTCGGCGGCGGGCGGCTGCGCGTCGGGAGGTGGCGCGGCCTCGGGAGGCTCGGGCAGCTGGGGAGGGGCACCCGTCGGATGGTCAGCGGCCAGGTGCTCGCGGGGGTTCAGCAGGACCTCCGCGGCCCCGGTCAACGCACCGGCGTCCGTGTACCGCGCGCTGAACGTGTGCACGCCCTGCCCCGCCTCCGGTACCAGCGCGCCGGCGCAGTCCGGGCCGGGAGCCACCGCCTGCGTGCCGTAGGTCACGACGACCTTCGTGCAGTCGACGGCGCCGTCCTCCGCGTCGGTCACCGTTACCTTGAACGGCAACGGTTCGCCGGGTTGTGCGAAGCCGCCGTCGGCGGGGGCCTCGATCATGACCGTGGGCGGGGTGTTCGCCAGTGGTTCCACCAGGTCCACAGTGGACGGTGGGACGAGTGCGAGCACGCCGAGCAGGGCTCTGCCAGAACGCGACATTGTGGGCCTCCGCAGGGTGGAGACGTATCCACCCGAAGCTAGGCACACATTTACCGAAAGTCAACGAAACTTCGCGCTCCGCGTTCAGAAGTTTCGCGCCGCCTGCTCCACCTCGTCGAGGTCCTCGGCCGTCACCAACCGGTACTCGGCCACCCGCTTGCCCACCGCGAAGCGGGGATTCTGGATGCGTCCGCTCCGCGCCTCCGAGTACGGGTCCGCCAGCTCGCCGAACGCGATCTGCGACACCGCCCGGATGGCGTCGTCGACCCGTTGCGGCCGCTCCAGGTTCCACGCGTCGCCGCCGCGCCAGTCGCGGATCCGTTCGTAGATCCGGCGGTTGGTCGGCGGGAACGGGGAGTCGTCGTCGCCGGCCAGCCACGGTTCGGCCAGCGCCAGCGCCACATACCACTCCTTGGAGTGACGTGTTAACTGTCCTTTTCGGACATGGGGCTTCAGCTCCGTGTCCCGGTGGACCGGGACGACCGGGCGCTCGGCCGCGACCGACGAGTGCACGGTGAACGTCATCAGCAGGTCGGTGTACAGGTCCAGCCCGACCCGCTTGCCCGCCAACACGACCAGCTCGTTCTTGCCCTCGTCCAGCAGCGCCGTCATCTCCCGCACCAGCGTCACCCGGCGCGCCCCGCCCGGCGCGTCCAGCAGGCTCGACAACCTGCCCTCGCCCGCGCCCAGCCAACGCAGCCACGCCGCCTCGGCACCCACGACCAGCTCGGCGAGCGTGCCCGACACGTGCGGCGCGCACCCCGGCAGCCGCAGCTCGACCCGCCCCGGCCCCGGTCCGGCCGCCGAGTGCGGGTCACGCCCGAACACCAACCGCTCACCGGGCCCGAGCATCACCGGGTGCAAGTCGTTGCCCCGCACCATGACCTGCGGCATTCTTCTCCCCACCGTCGGAGCCGACGAACGGCAGACTACCGGGTGGGCCGGGGCGAGCACGGCAGTGGACATGGTCATACGGTGCCAGCTCCGCCCACCGCGAACAGGTGGAACGTTCCTCAGCAGCCGATGGACTCGAGCCCCTTCTCCCCCGCGTCGGCGAGGTTGGTGCACAGCTGCCGGACCACCGCGTCCGGGTCGAGGCGCCACACGCCGATGTCGGTGTCGGTGCCGCCGGACACGAGCAGCTTGCCGTCGGGCGAGAACACGATCTCGTTGAGCGGCGCGGAATGCCCGGCGAGCACGGCCAGGAGCTTGCGGTCGCGCAGGTCCCACAGCCGTACGACGGAGTCGTCGGTGGTGATCGTCGCCAGCATCCTGCCGTCCGGGGAGATCGCGACGTCGCGGACGGTCGAGCTGTGTTTGCCGAACCGCTCCCGCAGCTTCCCGGTCAACAGGTCGCGGATCTGGATCCACCCGGCCGTGCCGGCGGTGATCATCGACTTGCCGTCCGGGGTCAGCACCCCTGTGACGAGCGTGTCGGTGTCGAGCGGGACCGCCTTCTCCGCGGTGAAGTCCGGCAGCCGCCACGACAGCAGGCTCGCGGTCGTGGCACCGTCGGTGTCGCTGCCGACCGTCGAGTCGCCCTGGTTGTTGGTGAGCGCGAGCAGCCGGCGCCCGTCCGGCGAGAACACCAGCTTCGCCGGGGACTGGTCGTCCAGCTTCAGGTCCGCACGCTGGGTGAGCGTGGCCACGTCCCACACGCCGACCCGGTAGTCGTCCGGCAGGCCGAGGCTCAGCGGGTTCTGGTGCGCCGCCGCGAACAGCTTCCCGTCGGGCGAGACGGCCATCGCGCCGCGGAACTCGCGGTTGTTCAGGCGGATCGACCGGGGGCGCGCGAGGTCGCCGCTCTTCGCCGTCACGGTCAGCACCCCGCTCACCGAACCGGTGATGCGGATCCCGTCGCGGGTGTACCGGACGGCGTAGGTCGCGGAGTCGAGGGGCGACTGCGCGCCGACGTCCTCGCCGGTGCGGATGTCCCAGGTCGTGATGTTGCCCTCCGCGTCACCGGCGGTCGCGGTCCGGCCGTCGGAGTCGATGTCCATGCCGGTCACCGACCCGATGAGCGAGGAGTGCCAGTTCGCGTTGGTGTGCCAGCGAAGCACGGTCCCGTCGCTGGCGGCCGCGACCCGCGTGCGCCCGTCGGCGGACACGGCGATCGCCAGCACCGTCTGGCCGGTCGAGGTGCCGCCCCGCGGCCCCTGGGTGAGCACGCCGCTGAAGTCGCCGTTCAGCGGGTCCCACAGGGTGAGCGCGGTCGAGTCGCTGTTGGAGTACAGGACCGTGCCGTCGGGGTTGAACGCGATCGCCGACGGCCCCTGCCCCGGGTCGGTGATGTGTCGGGTGATGTCCGCGAAGGCACGCACGAGCTGACCGGTCTCGGCGTCCCACAACCGGATCGTGTTGTCCGCGACGCTCGCGGTCGCCAGCAGGTCCGGCGAGAACGCCACGAGCACCGAGATGATCCCGCTGTCGTTGGGGCGGGCGGTCTTCAGCGTCTCGGTGTTGGTGGACACGAGCCGGCCGTCCCTCGGGTCCCACAGGTCCAGCCGGCCCGAGCCGTCGCCGGCGGCGAGGCGGTCACCGGACCTGCTGTAGGCGAGGCTGAAGGTGTTGGTGCGGCCGTCGGCGACCCAGCGGTTCACGTGCCCGCTCAGCGGGTTCCACTCCCCGATCCCCACGGTGCCTTCCGGGCGGACGCTCACCGACGCCAGCGCCTCGCCGTCCGGCCGCCACGCCACCGGTCCGATGGCCGGCTGGATGTCCGCGAGCTTGCTGATCAGCCTGCCTTCCGGCACCGACCAGATCGCGACGCCGCTGCCGGGGTTCTCGGTGTCGATGGACGAGACGGCGAGCATGCTGCCGTCCGGGGAGAACTTCAACGCGAGGATCGAGCCGACCCCCTTGATGTCGACGTCGAGCCGCGTGCGCCGCGCCATGTCCCAGAGCGCGACCTCGCCCTCCCCCGAGCCGACCGCGACCAGCCCGCCGTCGGCGGTGACGTCGACGGTGTAACCCTGTCCCAGCCCCGACTTGAAGCTCGACGGGTAGGTCAGCATCGGCGCGGACAGCAACGCGCCGCGGGCCTCGGTGGTCTGGCTGGTGCGCCAGCTGTCGACGGCCTTGCGCATCGCGCCGACGGGGTCGGTGGTCCCCTCGGCCAGCGACTCCGCCGCGAGCGCCTGGGACTCGGCGACGTCGCGGGCCTGGTCGGCCTGCCCGCGGGCGACGTACGCGACGACGCCGGCCACGAGCGCGAGCACCAGGAACGTGGCGAGGCCGATGACCACCCCGCGCAGCCGGCGGTTCGTGCGTCGGCGGTCCCGCTCGCTGGCCTGCAGGAACGCCCGCTCGTCGGAGGTGAGGTCGGTCCGCCCGTTCGACCAGTCGAGTGCCGCGGCCAGCCGCGCGCCCCGGTACAGGTCGCCGCGGTCCTGGCCGCCGGCCCGCCAGTTGGTGGCGGCCTCGCCGAGCCGCTGGCGCACCAGCAACGCGTTGCGGTCCTCCTCCACCCACTGCCGCAGCCGGGGCCACGCGGTCAGCAGCGCGTCGTGCGACAGCGACACCGCGTCGCTGTCGACGGTGACCAGCCGCGCCGCGACCAGGCTCTCGAGCATGCGCGGCGGCAGCTCGGCACGCGGGGCGCGCCGCCGCGCGATGCCGCCGCCCTCCAGCAGGGTGACCATCCGCAGCATCGCGGCACGCAGCGCCCACCGGTCCGGCTGGGCGAGCCGCTCGTACACGCCGTCGGCGGTCAGCGCGACCGCCCGGTCGACCCCGCCGGTGCGCTGGTAACCCTCCAGCGTCAGCCGGTTCCCGCTGCGGTTGTGCCAGGTCTCGCGCAACGCGTGGGCGAGTCGGGGCAGCGCGCCGGAGTCGTGGCCGACGTCGGTGATCAGCCGGTCGACGAGACCCGCCTCCAGCTCGAGACCCGCCGCCTCGGCCGGCATGGTGACGACCCGGGCCAGCTCCTCCGCGGAGAGCGGACCGAGCACGTAGGGCGCGTTCAGGGAGGGCTTCAGCGAGGGCAGGGTGATGCAGTGCTCGACGAAGTCCGCACGTACCGCGACCACCACGCGCGCCGGCCACGCACTCGCCAGCGCGGTCGCGAACGCCTCCCGCTCGCGCTGGTTGCCGCACAGCGTGAACAGCTCCTCGGTCTGGTCGACGGCCACCACGAGCGGCGCGTTCTCCCCGGCCGCCGCCCGGCACAGCTCGCCGAAGTCACCGGGCCGCACCCACAGCCGCTGCGCCAGCTCACGCGGGTTCGCGCCGGTGAGCGCGGCGAGGCGGGCCGCCAGCGTGCCGATCGGCCGGTCCCCCGGCGTCATGGCGAGCGACTTCGCGCCCGCTCTCGCCTGCGCGGCGAGCAGACCGGCGTGCAGCAGCGACGACTTGCCGGCCCCGGACGCGCCGACGACGATCAACGGGCCGTCGTTCGCCCGCTGGCGGGCGAGCCGGGCGAGCAGGTCCCGCACGGCCTGCTCGCGGCCGAAGAACCAGTCGCTGTCGCGGATCCCGAAGCTCTGCAGTCCCGGGTACGGGCAGCTGTCGGTGAGCTGGCTCGCCGGCGGGCCGGCCTGGCCCTGCACGAACGCCATGAGCAGCTGGACGAAGTGGTCGCCCTTCTGCGCCGGCGCGACGGCCACCGCGGTCGGCGCCTCGGCCGTGACCGCGGCGGCGGCCGCCATCAGCTCGCCGGCGGACGGGTAGCGGCGTCTCGGGTCCTTGTCCATGCCGGTGCGCACGACGAGGTCCATGGCCGGCGGGACGCGCCGGTCGAACAGCGACGGCGCGGGCGGCGGGTCGTTGAGCTGGGCGGCGAGCTTGCCCACGGTGTCCGGCGCGGGGAACGGCACCCGCCCGGTGAGGCACTGGAACAGCACGCACGCCAGCGAGTACACGTCCGACGCGGGGTCGGCCGAGCTGTCCGCGCCACGCATCAGGCGTTCCGGCGCCATGTAGTCGAGGGTGCCGACGTAGTCGCCCGTGTTGGTCAGCTGCGTGACGTCCGCGGCGAGGGGGCGGGCGATGCCGAAGTCGGCGAGGTAGGCGTTGCCGGCCTCGTCGAGCAGGATGTTGGCCGGCTTGACGTCGCGGTGCAGCACGCCGGCCGCGTGCGCGGCGTCGAGTGCGCCGGCCACCTGGGTGAGGACCTCGATCGTGCGTGCCGGCGACAGCGGCCCGTCGGCGAGGACCCGCTTGAGGTCCGGCCCGTCGATCAGGGCCATGTCGAGGAAGAGCCGGCCGTCGATCTCCCCGTGGTCGTGGATCGGCACGATGTGCGGCTCGTTCAGCCCGGCGACGAGCTTGGCCTCCCGGCGGAAGCGCGCGCGGAACTCCGGCTCGGCGAAGCCGGGCAGCCGTTTGAGCGCGACGTGCCGGTCGTGCTCGGTGTCGTAGGCGCGGTGGACCTCACCCATCCCGCCGCGCCCGAGCAGCTCCTCTATCCGATACGGACCGAATAACTCCGGGACCGTATCCGTCATGTGCGCCCTCCCAGTCGTCCGCGTCCGGGCGCAAGCCTAGCTAGATGCAGTTGTTGCGCATCGCCTGGATGGCAGCGCTTACATCGGCGTCCGGAGCATCGCCGGGAAGCTCCCAGATGAAGTGCTCCGTCGCGTCGATGCACGCCTGCAGCGCCGAGTTCTGCGACTCCAGGTCGGTGTTGTGCTGCTCGGCGGTCGACTTGTCGTCCTCCGCCGAGGTGATGTTCTTCTTGACGTCGGCGAGCTCGGCCTTCCGGTCGTCCAGCACCGAGTTCGCCGTGTCGTGATCGCTGTTCGAGGCGACGTACAGGCCGGCGAACACCCCGGTGCCCGCGAACATGAGCACCGCGGCCACGATCAGGAGGATCCGCGTGGTGTTCTTCGGCTTGGGCGGCTGCGGGGTCAGGGCCGGCTGGCCGGACGTGTAGTAGGACGGGAACGACGGCTGCGGCATGCCCGTCGGCGGGGACTGGGGGTAGGACGTGGCCGGGAACGGGTTCGACTGCGGGTTGGCGTACTGGTTCGAGTACGGGTCCTGCTGCTGGTTGCCGTAGGGGTTCTGCTGCTGGTTGCCGTAGGGGTTCTGCTGCTGCGGGGTCCCGTACGGGTTGCTCTGCGGCTGGTTCGGGTACGGGTTCGAGGGGGTCTGGTTGCCGAAGTAGTCAGTCATGATCACGTTCCCCCAATGCCCTCGGGGCAGGCATCGACCATCTTGTCGACCGCCGCGCTCAGCTCCGCTTCGGAGGCGTTGAGCGCCGCCTTGGCCGCATCCGCGCAGGCCTGGAACTGGTCATGGGTGCTTTGAAGGTCCTGTCCCTGCTGCTCGAGGTCGGCAGCGTCCGACTGCGTGTCCGAGAGCTTGCCCTTCTGGTCCTTGATCTGCTGCTCGGTGTTCGTGACCTGGCTGTTCGTGTCCGCGACCGCTCCCCGCTCGGAGAGAAACAAGAAGAGAAACAATCCCGCCGCGAGCGCGAGCACCACGACGAGCACGGTGAGGACGATCGTGGCCGTCTTCTTCGTCCCGTTCGGCGTGCCGGGCGGCGGCCCGGTCGGGGTGACTGGTTGGAACACTGCGACTCCCACGTTCGGCGTGACTGCGGACGGCCGATCGCTCGCCGGCGCGTTCGCTCGCTGTCAGTCTCGTCGGATCCGACGGTGCCGGTAAATGGAACGTTCCTCCCTGGGACGAAATTGGGCCGACCGGAGGAACGCCGCGTTCGGGAGGAACCGGCCAGCCTACGTCCTCACGACCTCCCCGTGAACAACTCATCCGGTTCCGTTACCAAACAACGAAAACACCGTGACCACGGCACTGGTTCCCGGTGACGCCGCTCAGGGACGCTTTTCTCGTACCGCGGGACGAGCGTGGGGGAGATGATGTGACCACCCGCCTGAGCGGCCGGGTCAGTGCAGCCCCCGCCGAGTTGTTGCACGACGAGATCCTCCGGCCGCAGTTCGAGTACGAGGTGGCGCACCTACTGACCTGGTACCTGGCGATCGAGAAGGTGCTGCTGGTCGAGTACGTCCGGCTGGGACTGGTCGGACCCGGTGACGCACGTGCCGTCCGCGCCGCGCTCGACGGGGTGACCGCGGCCGACCTGACCGCGCGGCCGGATGTCAACATGTCCGACTTCGCGTTCGCGCTCGAGCGGCACGTCGAGGAGCGGCTGCCCGCGCCCGTACCGGCCTGGCACGTCGACCGCAGCCGCAACGACCTGCAGTCCTGCGCCCAGCTGATGTTCGGCCGCGACCAGCTCACCCACGTCGCGGGCGACCTGCTGGCGCTCGGCCGCGCCGCGCACCTCCTGGCCGGTCAGACCGCGGACCTGCCCATGCCCGGGTTCACCCACCTGCAGGCGGCGCAGGTCGTCACCCCGGGGTTCTACCTCGCGGCGGTGGTCGAGCAGGTGCTGCACACCTCCGGCCGGCTGCTCGCGACCCACGACGGCATCGACCGCTGCCCGCTCGGCGCCGGCGCGATGTCCGGGCAGGAGCTGGCCTGGGACCGCGACCGGATGGCCGCCCTGCTCGGTTTCCCCTCGCCGCAACCACACGCGCTGGTCGCGGTCGCGTCCCGGGAGTGGGCGCTGGAGATCACCGCGGAGCTGTCGGTGCTCGGGGTGGGGATCTCCCGGTTCGTCACCGACCTCATGGCGTGGGGGTCGAGCCAGTACGGGTTCATCGAGCTGCCCGACTCGCACGCCGGGATCTCCGCGGCCATGCCGCAGAAGAAGAACTTCCCGCTGCTGGAACGGATCCGCGGCCGGTCCGCGCACCTGTCGACGTTCCACGTGGACGCCGTGCTCGGGCAGCGCGGCACGCCGTTCGCCAACATGGTCGAGGTCTCGAAGGAGGCCTCGGCACACCTGCTGACCGCGTTCGCCACGGCGCGGAGCACGCTGCGGTTGTTCACGGAGGTCCTTGCCCACGTGCGGTTCCGGCCGGACCGGATGCGGGCCGCGTGCGCGGCCGAGCACCTCGGCGGGTTCACGCTCGCCAACCGGCTGACGCTGCTCGAGGGGCTGCCGTGGCGGCGGGCGCAGGTGGTCGCCGGCCGGTATGTCGTTGCCACGCAAGGGAGACCGCCGGCGGACACCGACCCGGACGTGCTCGCCGAGGTCGCGCGGGACGCCGGTTTCCGGCTGTCCGCACCGGCCGAGGTGCTGGCCGGCGCGTTCGACGTGGACGCCGGCCTGCGGGAGAAGCGGTCCCCCGGCTCGGCGAACCCGGACTCGGTGCGTGCCCTGCTTGCCACGCAGGCGATCCAGCTGGACGCGGCGGGCGCGGCGTGGACGTCCCGGCGGGCGCGCGTGGACGACGCGCTGGCCTCGCTCGACGAGTTACTCACCTAGGACTCCCATGCGCTTCGACGGCATCATCGACGCGATCGGCCACACGCCGCTGGTCCGGTTGCGCATCGCCACGGCGCCCGAGGTCGAGGTGTACGCGAAGCTCGAACTGCAGAACCTGTACGGCATGAAGGACCGGGTCGCGCGGCAGACCGTGCTGGAGGCCCGGCGGCTCGGGGTACTCGCCGAGGGCGCGCCGATCATCGAGAGCTCGTCCGGGACGATGGCCTTGGGCGTGGCCATGGTGGGCGCGGCGCTCGGGCATCCGGTGCACGTGGTGACCGACCCGCGCATCGACGCGATCAGCCTCGCCAAGCTGCGTGCGCTCGGGGCCGTCGTGCACGTCGTGGACGAGATGACCGGGCAGGGCTGGCAGGGCGCCCGGCTGGCGCGGCTCGCGGAGCTGCGGTCGTCGCTGCCGGGGGCGTTCTGGCCGGAGCAGTACACGAACCCGGACAACGCCGGCGCGTACCGGACGCTGGCCGCGGAGCTGCGGACGGACCTCGGTTCGCTGGACGTGCTGGTGGGGTCGGTCGGCACGGGCGGGTCGCTGTGCGGGTCGGCGCGGGCACTCCGGGAGTGGCTACCGGCGCTGCGGGTGGTCGGCGTGGACAGTGTCGGCAGTGTCCTGTTCGGACAGCCGGACCGGCCGGGGCGCTTGCAGGGCGGGCTGGGCAACAGCGTCCTGCCGAAGAACCTGGACCGGCGGCTCGTCGACGAGGTCCACTGGCTCAACGACCGGGAGGCGTTCTCGTCCGCCGTGGACCTGGCGCGGGAGCACCAGATCTTCGGCGGCAACACGTCCGGCTCGGTGTACCGGGTGCTGCGGCGGGTGGCCGAGCAGTCGCCGCCGGGCACGCGGGTGGTCGGCATCATGCCCGACCGGGGTGACCGGTACGCCGAAACCGTGTACTCGTCCGACTTCTGGACCGCGCACGGGGTGCTGGCGCAACCACTGGCGTCCACGCCGGCCGTGGTGGCGCCCGGGACCGTGGTCGAGAGCTGGTCGTCCGTGCCGTGGCCGGCGTCCACCGCGCCCGCGCACCTGCTTTTCCTGGAGGCCAACACGTCCGGGACCGGGGTGCTGGCGCTGGAGGTCGCCCGGCGGCTCGGGCTGACGCCCGTGCTGCTGACCGACCGGCCGGCGCGCTACGGCGACGTCGGGGACGTGCTCCGGTGCGACACCAGCTCGGTTCCCGCGCTGCGGGCGGTGATCGTGGACCGGTTCCGCCGCGAGGAGCTGGTGGGGCTGACGAGCACGAGCGACTTCTACGTGACCGCCGCCGCGGAGCTGGCGTCGTGGCTCGGTCTGCCACGCAACCCGGTCGACGCGATGCGGGTGTGCCGGGACAAGTCGTCGCTGCGTCAGCGGTTGGCGGCGGCCGGGGTGCGGCAGCCGCGCTTCGCGGTGGCCCGGCAGGTGCGGGAGGTCCGCGCGGCGGTCGCGGCCGTCGGCCTGCCGTGCGTGGTGAAGCCGGTGGACGACTCGGCGTCGAACGCCGTCCTGTTGTGCCGCACCGGGGAGCAGGCCGTGCGGCACGCGACGAGCGTCCTGGCGACGACGGCGAACGTGCGTGGGCTGCCGACGGCCGGTGCCGTGCTGGTGGAGGAGTACCTCGCCGGACCGGAGCTGTCGGTGGAACTGTTCACTGTGGACGGTGAAACGCGGCTGATCGGCATCACGGACAAGGACGTCACGGAGCCGCCGTACTTCGTGGAGCGCCGGCACCTCTTCCCCGCCGTGCTGCAACCCGCGGTGGCCGCGGCGGTCGAGCACACCGCACGGGCCGCGGTCGAGGCGGCCGGGGTCACGCTGGGCGCCACGCACACGGAGGTGAAGCTCACCGCCGCGGGGGTCGCGGTGATCGAGGTCAACCCCCGGCTCGCGGGCGGCATGATCCCCACCCTGGTCGAGCACGCGACCGGCGTGGACCTGCTGGAGCAACAGGTCCGGGCGGCGGCGGGCCTGCCGGTGTCGCTGACCCCGACGCGCCGCCGGCACGCGGGCATCCGGTTCCGGCTGGCACCCGGTGCCAGGAGCGGCTACGACCGGCTCGGTCACGTCATCGCACACGCGGACACCCGGGAGGGCGTGCTGGTCGCGCTCGACCTGGCCGGCGAGGACTTCTTGGAGGAGAAGGCAGCATGATCTCGATTCCCCACGCCCTCGCCCACCGGGCCGCGGAGCGCCCGGACGACACCGCGTGCACGCTCCCGAGTGGCGTGCCGGCCACGCCCGCCGTGGCGGGCGAGGAACATCAGCTCAAGCGGCCCTTCCAGGGCAGGTCGGAGGGCCGTGCGTCGTGACCATTCCCCATTCTCTCGCCCACTGGGCGGCGGAGCGCCCCGACGACACCGCGTTCACCTTCCTCGGCGCCGGGCTCGCCGTCGAGCGGGAGCTCACCTACGCGCGGCTGGCCGAGGAAGCCGGTCGGGTGGCCGGTTTCCTGCGCACCCGCGTCCAGCCGGGTGACCGCGCGCTGCTCCTGTTCCCGCCCGGCGCGGACTACCTGGCCGCGTTCCTCGGCTGCCTGTCCGCCGGGGTGGTCGCCGTGCCGCTCTACCCGCCGCGCCCCGGTGCGAAGCTCGACCGCATCGCCGCCGTGATCCGGGACTGCCAGGCGCCGCTCGCCCTCACCACCGAGGCCATGCTGCCGCTGCTGCGCGACCTCCCCGTCACGCCGCACGCCGTCGACAACCTGGCCGACGAGCCGGTCACCACGCTGCCGAACCCGGAGGCCGTGGCGTTCCTGCAGTACACGTCCGGCTCCACCGGCAACCCCAAGGGCGTGATGGTCAGCCACCGCAACCTCACGGCGAACCTGTCGGCCATCGCGGCCGGGTTCGGGGTGCGGGACGACGACGTGATCCTCAGCTGGCTGCCGATGTACCACGACATGGGGCTGATCGGCACGACGCTGCTCCCCCTGTTCACCGGCCGCCCCGCGGTGCTGCTCAACACGTTCGAGTTCGTGCGTGACCCGCTCGGCTGGCTGGTCGCGATCGACCGCTTCGGCGCGACCTGCTCGGGCGGCCCGAACTTCGCCTACCAGCTGCTCACCGACCGGTACGACGCCGACCGGCTGTCCGGTGTGGACCTCTCGCGCTGGCGGATCGCGTTCAACGGCGCGGAACCTGTCAACGCCGATACCCTGGCCGCCTTCACCGAACGGTTCGGCCCCCACGGGTTCCGCAGCCGTGCCTGGTTCCCGTGCTACGGCCTCGCCGAGGCGACCCTGTTCGTCAGCGGCAGTTCGTCCGGCTGCCGGACGAACACGGTGGACGGTCGGACGATCGTGTCCGCCGGCACCACGGCCGCCGACACCGAGGTCGTCATCCGCGGCGACGACGGGCTGCCACTGCCGGACGGCGAGGTCGGCGAGATCTGCGTGCAGGGCCCCGGGGTCGCGCGCGGGTACTGGAACAAGGACTCGACCGGCACGTTCCGCACCGCGATCCCCGGCCACACCGGCGACTTCCTGCGCACGGGCGACCTCGGCGCGCTCGTGGCCGGTGAGCTGCACGTGGCCGGACGGGTCAAGGACCTGATCATCCTCGGCGGCCGCAACCACCACCCGCACGACGTCGAGGCCGCCGCGGCCGCCGACGACCGGGTGCGGCTGGGCGCGGCGTTCCAGGTGGACGACCGCGTCGTGCTGGCGTTGGAGGTCGACCTCAGGTCGAGTGTGGACGGTCTGGAGAACGCGGTGCGCCGCGCCGTCCAGACCACGTGCGAGCTGGAGCTGGCCGAGGTCGTGCTCGTCCGCCCCAACTCGGTCCCCCGGACCTCCAGCGGCAAGATCCGCCGCGCCGAGACGAGGACCCGCTATCTCGCCGGCCGGCTCAAGGTCGTCACCACCGCGACGGCCACGCCCGGGCGGACCGGCGCCGACGTACGAGCCCTGCTCGCCGAGCGGATCGGCTTCACGCTCACCGACGAGGACTTCCACCGGCCGCTCGCCGCGCTGGGCATGGACTCCCTGAAGCTGGTGGCCATCAAGGGCGCCGTCGAGCGGACGCTGGGGGTGTCGCTGCCCGTCGAGCTGTTCTTCGGGGACGCCACCCTCGAGGACGTGATCGCCGCCGCGGACACCGCCACGCCCGCCGCGCCGATCACCACCCCGGCCACGCACGCCGCCACCGACAGCCAGTTGCAGCTCCAGTTCTTCGACCAGCTGCACCCGGACGACCGGTCCAACACCCTGTCGTGCGCGTTGCGGCTGAGCTGGCCGTACACCGACGCCGAGCTGCATGCCGCCGTCAGCACGGCGGTCGCCCGGCACGCGGCCCTGCGCACGACCATCCGCGACGGCGTCCAGGTGGTGCACGACGAGCCACGGTTCGGCTGGGACAGCCTCGAGCTCGCCGACGACACGGCCGACCACGACTTCCTCGCCGTGGTCACCTACCGGCCGTTCGACCTCACCGACGGACCACTCGTGCGGGCCGCCGCCGTCCGCACGCCGACCGGCACCACGCTGCTCCTGGCCTGCCACCACGCGATCGCCGACTACGCGTCGCTGCGCATCGTGCTCGCGGACGTCATCGCGGAACTGGTCGGTGACAGGAGCTTCGCGCTCGGGACCGGTCCGACGACCGCGCTCGACTGGGCGGCCGAGCAGGCCAGGGAGACCTCCGACAGGACGGCGAAGCTGGCGCGGCTCACGGCCCGCTGGCGCCCGCACCGCGACCAGGTGCTGTTCCCGGCCGCCCCCGCGGCACGCCGCCGGAACCCGGCGGCCACGGTGGACTTCGCGGTCGACGCCGGCGCGTTGTACGAGCACTGCAAGGAACGCGGCTTCACGCCGTTCGTCACGCTCGCCGCCGCCTACCTGCGGGCACTGCACCGCGTGACCGGCTCCCCCACGGTCACCGTCGCGACGCTGCACCACGGCCGCGCCGACACCCGGTTCGCCGGCGCGGTCGGCTACCTGGTGAACCCCGTGCCGCTGCTGGGCGACTTCAGCCGCGGCGACGACCTCCCGTCGCTGGAGGACCGCACCTGGCGCGGGCTGCGGGACGCACTCGCGTGCGCGGACGTCCCGTTCCCGCGGCTGGTGCGTGCCCTGTCCCCCGAGCGGCACGGCCAGAACCCGGTCTTCCAGGCCACGATCACGTTCCAGCAGTCCGCCGACGGCCGGCTCGGCGACGGGTTCGCCATCCCCTGGAGCGGCAGCCGCGCCACGGTGTCCGGTGTGGACATCGAGGTGGTGGACGTGCCGCCGCGGGACACGGCGTTCGCGGTGAGCCTGTACGGCGCCCGCGACGGCGACCGGCTCGTGTTCCGCCTGGTGTACCAGCGGGAGCTGGTCGACGAGCCGACCGCACGCCGCGTCGCCGAGGAGTTCCGGATCGCCCTCGACGAGGCCGTGCGGCCCGTCGCACCGGCGCGCGAGGAGCTTCCCGCGCCTTCGCTGGCCTGGGTGCCGAACCTCGCCGACGGCTTCGCCCGGGCCGTCGAGCTGTTCGGCGACCGGATCGCGTTGCGGGACCGGGGCACCGCACTGTCCTATCGCGACCTGGAGGACCGGGTGGCGCGGCTGGCCGGCGTCATCCGCGCCGGCGCGAGCGGGACCGTCGGGATCCTCCTGGAACGGTCGGCGGAGATGGTGATCGCGGCGCTGGCGGTGGTCCGCACCGGCGCGGCCTACGTTCCCGTCGATCCCGGCACGCCCGCCGGCCGCGTCGCACTCATCCTCGAGGACGCCGCGCCGTCGCTGGTGATCACGTCCGCCGACCTGGCCGACCGGGTGCCGGACGGGGTGCCGGTGCTGCTGGTGGACGAGCCGCTCCCCGCCGCCACCCCGATGCCGGCCGGCGCCTGTCCGTCCACCTGGGACGACCGGGCGTACGTGATCTTCACGTCGGGCACGACCGGCCGGCCGAAGGGTGTTCAGGTCTCGCACGGCAACCTGTTGCGGCTGTACACGTCCACCGAGCGGCAGTACGGGTTCGGCCCCAGCGACGTGTGGTCGCTGTTCCACTCGTTCGCGTTCGACGTGTCGGTGTGGGAGATGTGGGGTGCGCTGCTGCACGGCGGCTGCCTCGTGGTCGTGCCGCGGGAGACGGCCAAGGACCCGGCCGCGTTCCGCGAGCTGCTGCGCGCCGAACGCGTCACCGTGCTGTCGCAGACCCCCACCGCGTTCAACCAGCTGGCGGCCGAGGACGTCCAGCACGCCGACCGGCTGCCACTGCGCTGGGTGGTGTTCGGCGGCGAGGCACTGCACTTCTCCGACCTGCGCCGCTGGGTCGCCAAGTACGGCGACGACGAGCCGCGCCTGGTCAACATGTACGGCATCACCGAGACGACCGTGCACTCGTCGTTCCGGCTGGTCCGCCGCGGTGACCTCGACCAGCCCCACAGCCTCATCGGCGTGCCACTGTCCGATCTGGACTTCGTGCTCGTCGACGAGGCGGGCAACCCCGTGGCCGACGGGGAGATCGGCGAGATCGTCGTCACCGGACCCGGGGTGGCCATGGGCTATCTCAACCGGCCCGACCTGACCGCCGAGCGGTTCATCGTGGTGCGGGGCGTGCGCGGCTACCGGTCCGGCGACCTCGCGGCCCGCACGCCGTCCGGCGAGTTCGCCTACCACGGCCGCCGGGACGACCAGGTCAAGATCCGCGGCTTCCGCATCGAGCTGAGCGAGATCCGCGCGGCACTCGGCGCGGTGCCCGGCGTGCTGCGTGCGGCGGTCGTCGTGGACAGTCCTAAGACGACGGTCGCGAAGGAACGCGTGGTGTCGACGCGGATCACCGTCACCCGCGACCTGATCCGCGGCGCCGCACCGGCGCCGAGCACCGGGCCGCGGATCGTCGCGTACGTGGTCGGCGACGACACGCTGGCGCCGAACGTGTTGTTCGAGCGGCTGCGGGCGCGGCTGCCGGAGTACATGGTGCCGGCGTTCGTGGTCGCGGTCGACGAGATCCCGACCAACCACAACGGCAAGGTGGCCAAGGACCGGCTGCCCGCGCCGACCGCGGCGAACTGCCTGCGGGAGCAGGCCGTGGTCGAGACCGCGGCGGGCACGGGCGCGGACGTCCAGCTCCTGTGCGCGTTGTTCGAGGAGGTGCTCGGCACGACCGGGGTCCAGCCGGACGACTCGTTCTTCTCCGTCGGCGGCGACTCGATCATCGCGTTGCGGTTGCGGGCCACGGCGCTCGCCCGCGGGATCTCGGTCGAGCTCGGCGACCTGTACACGCTGCAGACACCCCGCGCGCTCGCCGCCCACCTCGACCTCTCGGCCGGCGTCGCGAAAACCGAGGCGCCCGCGCCGTTGCCGCCGTTCGCCCTGGTCACCCCGGACGACCGCGCCGCACTGCCGGCCGACGTGGTCGACGCCTACCCGATCGGCACGCTGCAGGCCGGGCTGCTGTTCCACAGCGCCTACCAGGCCGACGTGAACATGTACTGCGACATCTTCATGTTCCGGCTGCGCGCGCCGTACGACCACGACGCGATGACCGAGGCGATCGCGCGGGTGGTCGCCCGGCACGAGATCCTCCGCACGTCGTTCGACTTCACCCGGTACTCGCTGCCGCTGCAGCTGGTGCACGGGACGGGGTCGCCGCAGCTCGCGTTCACGGACCTGACCGGGTTGAGCGCCGAGGACCAGGAGGAGACGCTGGTCGAGTGGCGGGAGTGGGAGCAGACCACCCCGTACGACTGGGCGCGCCCACCGCTCGTGCGGTTCGCCGTGCACCTGCTGTCGGACACGGAGTTCCAGTTCTCCATGGGGTTCCACGACGCGCTGCTCGACGGGTGGAGCGAGTCGGCCCTGGTGACCGAGATCCTCACCGACTACTGGGCGCTCCTCGGCGGCGCGGCACCCGCGGTGAAGGCGCCACCCGCGCTGCGGTTCGCCGACTACATCGCGGCGGAGCAACGGGTCCTGGCGAGCGAACAGGCCCGCGAGTTCTGGGCCACCGACCTGTCCGAAGTGGAGCCCACGCTCCTGCCGCGGCTCGCGACCGGTTCGGCGGACGCACACGACGGCCGGATGGGCTTCCTCAGCGTGGACGTGCCGGCCGACCTCTCGGCCCGGCTCGACGAGCTGGCCGCTGCCAACCGGGTGTCGCTCAAGCACGTGCTGCTGGCCGTGCACGCCCGGGTGCTCGCGTTGCTGACCGGCCGCACCGAGGTGGTGCTCGGCGTCGAGTCCAACGGCCGGCTCGAGGGCCCCGGCGGCGCGGACGTGCTCGGCGTGCACCTGAACGTGGTGCCGTACCGGCTGTACACGTCGGACCTGCCGTGGACCAAGCTGATCGACTCGGCGCTGGCCAAGGAGACCACGCTGCTGCCGGTCCGCGCCTTCCCGTACGCGGACGTGCAGCGGCTCGCCGGGGTGCCCGAGCTCACCGACATCAGCTTCAACTACACGCACTTCCACGGCTACCAGCGGCTGGCGGCGGCGACCGACATCGCGGTGCTCGACGCGAAGGCGTACCTGCAGACGAACTTCACGCTGCGGACCGAGTTCAACAAGGACCCGTTCAGCAAGCTGCTGACGCTGGACCTCGAGGCGAACCTGGAGCGGGTCAGCGAGCCGCAGCTGCGGCAGATCGCGGAGGCCTACGCAGGCGCGCTGGAGCACGCCGTGGCCGCGCCGGACGCGGTGCCGACCAACCGGGACCTGCTCGGCGAGGAACGCTGGCGGTCACTGCTCGCCGAGGCGTCCGGTCCGGTGCGCCCGCACCCGGCCAGCGGCTTCCTCGCGTTGTTCGCGCGCTCGGCCGAGGTGCACTCATCCGCCGTCGCGGCGGTGTGCGGCACCGACTCGATCACCTACGACGAGCTGGCCGAGCGGGTCGACCGGCTGGGTGGCTGGCTGAACGCGTACGGCGTCGACCGGGGCACGGTCGTCGGCCTGCGTGCCGACCGGAACCTCGACTACCTGGTGGCGGTCCTCGCCGTCATGCGGGTGGGCGGGGTGTACCTGCCGCTGCCGGCCGGGCCGCCGCGGCGGGTGGCCAGCATGCTGCGGCGCGGCGAGGCGGTGCTGGTGCTGCATGACAGCGCTTCCATCGAGCTGGTCGAGGAGGCCGTGGACGGCACGATGACGGCCACGATCGACCTGGCCGACGCGCTGTCGGCGGCGGCGACCCACGCGCCGTACCAGGCCCCGCACCCCGGCGGCGATGACAGCGCTTACATCATCTTCACCTCGGGCTCCACCGGTGAGCCGAAGGGTGCGCTGCTGCGCCACGACGGGATGCTGAACCACCTCCAGGCCAAGATCGACGTGCTCGGCCTGACCTCGGCGGACCGGGTCTCGCAGGACGCGGCCGCGACGTTCGACATCTCGCTGTGGCAGTGGTTCGCCCCGCTCGCGGTCGGCGGCACGACCGTGATCTACCCGGACGAGGTCGCGCAGGACCCGCCGACGCTGCTGCGTGCGGTCGCCGACGACGGCATCACCGTGCTGGAGGTGTCGCCGTCGGTGCTGAGCGTGTTCTGCGCCGAGCTGGACCACTACGGTGTCAGCGCATACACACCGTTCGCGCTGCGCTGGGTCGCGTCCAGTGGCGAGACGCTGAAGCCGAAGGCCGCCAACGAGTTCCGCCGCCTGCTGCCCTCCGCCCGGCTGATGAACATGTGGGGCATCACCGAGACCTCGGACGACTGCACCCACTACGAGCTGACCGGCGAGGCCGACGAGCGGGCGCCGTCGGTGCCGGTGGGCGGCCCCATCGCCAACTCGGCGGTGTACGTGCTGGACGCGAACCGCGAGCCGGTGCCGGTCGGCACCCCCGGCGAGCTGTACGTGGGCGGGGTGTGCGCCGGCGCGGGTTACGTCAACGACCCGAACCGGACGGCGGCGGCGTTCGTGCCGGACCCGTTCACCCCGGGCCGGACGCTGTACCGGACGGGTGACCGGGGCAGGCGGCTCGCGGACGGCGGGCTCGAGTTCCTGGGCCGGCTGGACAGCCAGCTCAAGATCCGCGGTCAGCGGGTCGAGCTGGGCGAGGTGGACCAGGCGCTCGGGAACGTGGCGGGCGTGCGGGAGAGCGCGGTCGTCGTGCGGACCGAGCAGGGCGAGAGGCGGCTGGCGGGCTTCTTCGTCGCGCCGCCCGAGCTGTCCGTCTCGGTCCTGCGCAAGGCACTGGGCGCGACGCTCCCCCGCTACGCGGTGCCGGACTTCCTGGTCCGCCTGGACGAGCTGCCGCGCACCACGCACGGCAAGGTCGACACGAAGGCGTTGCGGGCACTGGACGTGACCGCGCCGCCGCCGGCCGGCGCCCGGACCGAGGTGACGGCCACGCCGACCGAGCAGGCCATCCTCGAGGTGATCGGCACCGTGCTGAGGACGGCGGCCACCGACCCGGACGCGGACTTCTTCGAGCTGGGCGGGCATTCCCTGCACGCGACGCAGATGATGGCCCGGCTGCGGGACCGGTTCGGCGTCGACCTCCCGCTGCGGCTGCTGTTCGAGCACCGGACGGCCCGCGGGCTGGCCCGGTGCGTCGACCGGGCCGACCTCGCGGCGGAACCGTTCGCGCTGGCGGGGATCCCGCCCCGGGTGGACGGCATGACGCGGTTCCCGCTGACGCGGGGCCAGGCCAGCCTGTGGTTCCTGCGGCAGGTGGACCCGGACGACCGCGCGTACGAGAACACGAGCCTCCTGCACGTCACCGGCCCGCTCGACGTCGAGGCCCTGCGTGCGGCGGTGGACACGCTGGCACGGCGGCACGAGGTGCTGTCGCTCCGGTTCGGCAGCGAGGACGGCGTGCCCTACCAGGAACCCGGTCCCCGGTCGCTGGCGCTGGAGGTCGTGCCGGACGCGCCGGCGGACGTGGCGGCGTGGTTGCGCGAGCACGGCGGCCGGTTCGACCTGGTCGGTGGCCCACTGGTGCGGGCCAGGCTGTGGCGGATCTCCGCGACGGAGCACGTGTTCGAGTGGAGCACCCACCACATCGTGTCCGACGGCTGGTCCAGCGACGTGGCCATGCGGGAGATCCGCGAGGCGTACGTCGCGCACCTGGCCGGGCGGCCACCGGCGCTGCCCGAGTTGACCGCGCAGTACGCGGACTACGCCCGCTGGCAGGAGCGTTTCCTCGCCACGGGGGTGGAACAGGCCTTCTGGCAGTCCTATCTGGACGGTTACGACGGCGAGGTGACCCTGTCGACCGACTTCGCGCGTACCGAGGACCGGTCGAGGGTGGCCGGCTACGCGACCCGGACGTGGCCGGCGGCGGCCGCGGAGGAGTTGCGGGAGTGCGCCGCGGCCCACCAGGCCACGCCGTTCATGCTGGGCCACGCCGTGACGGCCGTGCTGGTGTCGAAGTTCGCGCAGCAGTCGGACGTCGTGCTGGGCGCGGTGGTCGCCGGCCGGACCGTGCCGGACACGGAGAACCTGATCGGCTTCTTCGCCAACACGCTGCCGCTGCGGTACACGGTGGACCTGGCGGACACGCCGGGCGGCATGCTGGCCGCGGTGTCCCGGAGTGCGTTGCGGGCACTGGAGAACCAGCTGCTGCCGTTCGGCCGGATCGTGGAGTGCAGTGGCGTCGGCCGCACGCCGGGAATCCCGCCTCTGGTGCAGGTGCTGGTGACGTTCGACAACTTCCCGCTGGACCTGTCCGGCCTGCCCGGGGTGTCGAGCACGCTGACGCAGGTGCCCCCGGCGACGAGCCAGTTCGACCTGCTGTTCCGGTTCGTCGAGGCGGACGGTCTCACGTTGACCGTGCAGTACGACAGCACCCTCTTCGCGGCCGAGACGGTCGAGCGGCTGCTGGACGCGACGGCGGCGTTGCTGGACCACTTCGTCACCCGCCCGGACGAGCCGCTGTCGGTGGCGGTGCTGGTGCGCGAGGAGGACCTGCGGACGCTGGCGGACCTGTGGCGCTCGTTGACCGGCGACGAGTTCGAGCCGGACGCCGTGCTCGCGTCACCGTCCTTCACGGAGTTCCTTGACCTGGTCGATGAGCGCGGCCTGCTGGCGGCGCTGCTACTGGCGTTGTGAGGTATCGGTGAGCACTGAACGCGCGGAGGCGTTGCGCCGGCGGCTGGCCGGCCAACGCGGACTGTCCGTGGTGGACTCGACACTGGCCGGGGTGACGAGCCTGGACGAGGGTTTCCGCCGCGCGGTGGCGCGGCACCCGGACCGGCCGGCGATCCGCCACGAGGGCGTCACACTGTCCTATCAGGACCTGGACCGGCGGGTGGCCGAGCTGGCGGCCGCACTCGACGTGGACCCGTCGGCGCCGGTGGGTGTCCTGCTCGACCGCTCTCCCGACATGGTGGCGGCGGCGCTGGCGGTGATCCGCGTCGGCGCCTCGTACGTGCCGATCGACCCGGCCACCCCGCCGGCCCGCATCGCCGCGATCCTCGCGGACGCCGCCCCCTCGGTGGTGATCACCTCGTCGGTGCTGGCGGACGTGGTGGACGGCCCGCTGCTGCTGGTGGACGATCCCCTGCCGACCGGCGGCGTCGACCGTCCGTCCACTGAGGATCATCGGGCGTACGTGATCTTCACGTCCGGCACGACCGGGCGCCCCAAGGGCGTCCAGGTCACCCACGGCAACCTGCTGCGGCTGTTCACGGCGACCGAGGAGCAGTACGCCTTCGGTGCCTCGGACGTGTGGACGCTGTTCCACTCGTTCGCGTTCGACTTCTCGGTGTGGGAGATGTGGGGTCCGCTGCTGTACGGCGGCTGCCTGGTGATCGTGCCGAGGGAGGTGGCGAAGGACCCGGTGGCGTTCCGCGAGCTGCTGCGGACCGAACGCGTGACGATGCTGTCCCAGACCCCGACCGCGTTCAACCAGCTGGTCGCGGAGGACAGCCGGCACGACGACCGCCTGCCGCTGCGCTGGGTGGTGTTCGGCGGCGAGGCACTGCACTTCTCCGAGCTGAGCCCGTGGGTGACCAGGTACGGCGACCTGGCACCCGCGCTGGCGAACATGTACGGCATCACGGAGACGACCGTGCACGCGTCGTTCCGCCGGGTCCGCAAGGCCGATCTCTCCCTGATCGGCAGCCACATCGGCGTCCCACTGTCCGATCTGGACTTCCAGCTGGTGGACGACGACCTGGCGCCCGTGCCCGACGGCGAGACGGGCGAGATCGTGGTGACGGGTCCGGGCGTCGCGGCGGGTTACCTCAACCGCCCGGAGCTGACCGCGGAGCGGTTCGTGCCCGTCGCCGGTGCCCGCGGCTACCGCTCCGGTGACCTGGCGGTCAGGCGGCCAGACGGCGAGTACGTGTACCACGGCCGCAAGGACGACCAGGTCAAGATCCGGGGCTACCGCATAGAACTGAGCGAGGTCGAGGGCGCGGTGCGTGCCGTGCCGGGCGTGGCGCAGGCGGCGGTGGTGGCACATGAGGTGCCGCACGGCCCGTTCCTGGTGGCGTACGTGGTGTCCGCGCGACCGGCCGCGGAGCTGCGGCAGAACCTGGCGAAGGTGTTGCCGGAGTACATGATCCCGGCGAAGTTCGAGTTCCTGTCCACGTTGCCGATGAACGGGAACGGCAAGCTCGACCGTGCGGCGCTCCCGACCCAGGCGCCGAGCCGGGAGACCGCCGAGCTGATGGACCCCGTCACCGCCAGAATCCACAACATCGTGGCCGCACTGCTGGACACCCCGACGGTGGCCATCACGGCGAACTTCTTCGAGCTGGGCGGGCATTCCCTGCTGGCGACGAGGGTGCTGGCCGAGGTCCGCGGCGCGTTCGGCGTCTCGGTGTCACTACGCGACTTCCTCCGCGCCCCGACCGTCGCGGACCTGGCCACGGCGGTCCGCGGCGGCGCCCCGGCGACCGTATCGGGCCGGCTGCTCCCGTTGCACCAGGCCGACGGGAACCCGGCGGTGGGCATCCCGGGCATCCTCGGTTTCGGCCTGTCGTTCGCCCAGCTGTCGGCGACGATGCCGGATCGCCCGTGGTACGCGGTGAACCTGCGAGACGTGGTGGCGTCACGCACCGGCGAGCTGACTCTTCCGGCGTTGGTGTCGGACATCGCGGACGTGGTCGCGGAGGCGTCGGCCGGCCGGCCGGTACACCTGGTGGGCCACTCGTACGGCGGCAGCCTGGCCCCCTACCTGGTGACGGCGTTGCGGCAGAAGGGACGCCAGGTGGCGAGCCTGACGCTGCTGGACGCGCTGACGCCACGGGGCCTGGCGGAGGAGCTGGCGGCGCGGCGGCAACACCGCCTGTGGGAGTTCCTGACGAACGTGGCGGCGATCGTCCCGTCGGCGACGACTCGCTGGGCGGCGGAGCTACCGTCCACTGAGGACCCGTTGGCCAAGGCCCAGGAGCTGCTGGGAGCGGACGCGGCGGCCGTGTTCAACACCGGCCTGGCGGCCGCCTACGCCGGTTACGCGCGCCTGGCGGACCTGTCGTGGCCCGACCCGGCCCCGATCGCGTGCCCGGCGCTGCTGGTGACGGCGACCAACCCGCCGACGGCGACGACGGCCCAGGCGGAGAACTGGTTGCCGCTGCTGCACAACGGCGTGGCGACGCGGGAGCTGGCGGCCAGCCACGAGGGCATGGTGCGGTCCCCGCACGCTCGGCAACTGGCCGACCTGCTGACCGCGTTCCTCGCGGACGCGGAAGCCCTGGCAGACAACCGCAAGGCGTCGTAGTCGGCCCTTCGTCCCCGCAACCGGAAGGGGTTCTGATGTCCGTACCCGTTCGGCCGCCGCTGCTGGCCAAGTTGCTCGTCGGCGGGGCCGGGATCATGAGCCTGGCCAACTCGATCACGATCCCCTTCCTCGCCATCTTTTTCTCCCGCGAACTGGACCTCGACCCCGCCACCATCGGCCTGGTGATCGGTTCGTCGGTCTTCTTCTCGATCTTCGCGGGCTTCCTCGGCGGCACGCTGTCCGACATCTTCGGCCGGGCGCCCGTGCTCCTCGCGTCGCTCCTCGGCGTGGTGGTCGCCTTCACGGGTTTCTACCTCGCCGAGCACGTCATCGTCGTGTTCGCCTGCAACGCCCTGATGGCGCTGTCCACCGCGTCGTTCAGCCCGGTGGCCAAGGCACTGCTGGCCGACCTGCTGCCCGCCGGCGACCGCGTGCGCTGGTTCTCCTACCAGTACGTCGTCTTCAACGTCGGTTTCGCGGTCGGGCCGCTGCTCGGCGTGTTCCTCGGCGTGTCCGGTGGCCGTGGCGCGTTCCTCGTCGCCGCGCTGGCCTACGGCGTCTACCTCGTGATCCTCGCGAGCGCGCTCCGCGGCGCGCCCACCGTCGCCGCGGACCGGGCCGAGACCAGCAGTGTCCTCAACCGCTTCGCCGGCAGCATCCGGGCCGTCACCACCGACCGGCGGCTGCTGTGCTTCCTCATCGCCGGGCTGCTGCTGGAATCCGTGCACCTGCGGGTGTCCGCGCTCCTCGCCCAGGACCTGAACCACGACTTCACCGAGGGCGCCGCGATCCTCGCCGTCGTGATGACCACGAACGCCGTGACGGTCGTGGTGTTCCAGCTCTTCGCGTCCAAGATCGTGCTGAGGAAGGACCCGGTGACGGCGATCGTCATCGGCGGGCTGCTCATGTTCGCCGGCATGGTCGGGTTCGCCACGGCCACCGGCATGTGGGCGTTCATCGTCGCGATGGTCGTGTTCAGCATCGGCGAGACGTTCATCGTCCCGTCGGAGTTCGCCATCATCGACCGCATCGCGCCGGAGGAGCGCCGTGGCAGCTACTTCGGTGCCCAGACCTTCGCCCAGCTGGGCGGTTTCGTCGGCCCGTACCTCGGCGGCCTGCTGCTCGCCACCTGGAACGGCACGGTGATGTTCCTCGGTGTCGGCGTCCTCGCGCTGTTCAGCGCGTCGTTCTACCTCGCCGTCGGCAGGCGTGTCCCCGGACTCATGCGGCCGGTCAAGGAGGAGGCCACGAGTGCGGTTGGCTGACCTCGCCGTCCGGCTGGTCGCCCGCTCCGGCCGCGCCCGCCACACCGGCCGCCGCCGAGTACGCGGCATCCACGGTGAGACCACGATCGCCCGCGACGACCGCGGGGTGCCCACCGTCCACGCCGGCTCGGAGCCGGATCTCTACTTCGCGGTCGGCTACGCGCAGGCACAGGACCGGCTCTGGCAGATGGACGTGTTGCGCCGCAGGGCACACGGCCACCTCGCCGAGGTCCTCGGCGAGGCGGTCGTCGCCGAGGACGTCCGTGCCCGCCGGCTCGCCCTCACCAGGGTGGCCCGCGCCAGCGAGCGACTGCTGTCCGACGGCTGCCGGGCGAACCTCGCGGCGTTCAGCGCCGGCGTCAACGCCGCGACCCGCCGGTTCGCGCTGCCACCCGAGTTCCTGCTGCTGCGCTACCGGCCCGAGCCGTGGACCCCACTCGACTCGATCGCGATCGTCAAGCAGCTCGGTTTCGACCTGGGGCTCAACCTCAGGTACGAGGTCTTCCGCGCCCGCCTGGCCGCCTCGCATCCGTCGTATGCGGAGGTGCTTGGTGTGCCGAGGTATCCGGCGGACGGCCCGGTGACCATCCGCTCGGCCGGGGCTTGCGCCGGTCCGCCCGGCGAGCTTCCCGCCCGGTCCCGGGCCTGGCTGGCGGAGCTGCTCACCGGCGAGCAGTCCATCGGCTCGAACGCCTGGGTGCTGGCCGGTTCCCGGACGGCCAGCGGATTTCCCTTGCTGGCCAACGATCCGCACGTGCTCTTCACGCATCCCAGCCTGTGGTACCAGCTGGGCCTGCGCCTGCCGTCCGCGTCGGGCTACGGGGTGACCGTGCCCGGCATCCCCGGCCTGATCGCGGGCGCCAATCCCCACCTGGCGTGGGGCATCACAAACTCCACAGTGGACACCCAGGACCTGTGCACCCTCGACGACTCGCCACCCGCGTGGCGCGAGACCACGACCGTCACCGTCCGGGGCGGCGCTCCGGTGCCCGTGGAGGCGGCCGGCGGCGACGGCTATGTGCACGTCGACGACGGGGCCGCCCTGTACTGGAGCGGCTGCACGCCGTCCGCGGAGATCGAGGCCTGCCAACGCATGTGGCAGGCGGGTTCCTATGTGGACTTCCGCGCGGAGTTGCGGTCCTTCGGCGTGCCGGTCCTCAACGTGGCGGTGGCCACCCGCGACGGCACCATCGCCCTGAAGACGGCGGGCCACGTCCCGCGCCGGGTCCGTGGCAGCGGCGTCGCCCCGGGTCCGTTCGCGGAGGTAACCCGCTCGTGGCAACGTTTCCTCACGTTCGACGAGCTACCCGAGGTGGTCGACCCACCCGAGGGCTACATCGTGTCGGCGAACCACAAACTGGTCCCGGACGACGCGCCGTTCGACGTCGGGCAGGACTGGGTGGCACCGTACCGGGCGGCCCGCATCGAGGAACTGGTCCTCGCGACCCCGCGGGCGAGTGCCACCGACTGCGCCCGCTGGCAGCTGGACGACCTCAACGGCCGAGCCAAGCTCCTGCTACCGGCCCTCCTGGCAGAAGCCCCACCGACCGAGGCACGCGACGTCCTCGCGACCTGGGACCACCACGACCGCCCCGACGCCATGGCGCCACTGGTGTTCATGCGCCTACTCCACATCCTGGCCGACGAGTGGCTGGGCCCGGAGCTTGCCGCCCAGGTGCCGGACCTGACACAACAACTGGACCACCTGATCCTCAACCCGGCGGCCCGCGCAAGCCTGGATGTCAGCGCAAACACAATCACGCAAGCCCTCACCCAGATCACGCCGACCCGCTACGACGAGGTGCACCGAATCGCGGACCAGCACCCACTGGCCACACACGGCGCGGCGGTGTTCCACCGCCCACCAACGCCGGTGGGTGGAAGCCGCCACACGGTCTGCCTGATGGCCCCCAACGCGAAGGGCGAGGTCATCGAAGGCGCCCCCTGGCGCTTCGTGGCCGAACTAACCCCGACGGGCACCGAACTGTGGGACGTCCTGCGCCACGGCAGCTCCGGCCATCCCCTCTCCCCCCACTACGACGACCAAACCCCCACCCACACCCGCGGCGACCTGTACCCGATCACCCTCACCACCCCACCGCAGGGAAAGCAGCTGGTACTGACGCCCCGCCCCTGACCCCGCGTGTCCAACGCCCGGAACCCGCGTGTCCAACGCCCACGACCGCCGAGTTCGACAAACACGAGCGTCCCGTTCTGTCGAACTCACCCGCCCGGAGTGTTGGACACGCGCGTTCGCGGCGTTGGACACGCGGCTTGGGTCGGTCAGCGGGGGTCGCGTGGTTGCCACGTCACCGGGCCCAGGAGCCCGGGCCGTGGCTCGACCCGGTCGAGGACCGCGGCGGTGAGGTCCGGGGGTGGGGCCTCCTCGTACCAGGCCAGGGCCAGGTCCGCCGCGGCCGCGTGCCAGTCCTGGCATGCCGGGCACTCGGCGAGGTGCTCGTCGGGTGAGGCCGGTTCCGGCTCGCCGTCGAGTCTGGCCGACAGGGCTTCGCGGCAGGTGTCGCAGTCCACGGTTCTATTGTCGCGGCTCGGGCATGTTCGGTTCCCGTCACCCTTCGCGTACCCACAGGCAGAACGGGTGGCCGGCCGGGTCGAGGCACACGCGGACCCGCTCCTGCGGCTGGAACCGCGCCACCTCCGCGCCCTCCTCGACAGCGTGCGCCAGCTCCGCCTGCAGGTCGTCGACCTCGATGTCCAGGTGGGCCATCATCAGCTGGGCGTCCGCCTCGGCGGGCCACGCCGGCCGGCGGTACAGCTTCTCCGTCTGGAACGACAGCCGGCCCGTGCCGCCGGGCTCGTGCAGTGACACCCAGTCGGGCGAGTCCTCCAGCACCTCCCAGCGGAGCAGCCGCCGGTAGAAGTCCGCCAGCTCACGGGCGTCGGGCGCGTCCAGCACGGCCCCGGTGTACCTCATCGTCATGCCGGTAGAGGTTGACCTGCGGCCACGTGGCTAAACGGCACCCAACTCGTACGGCGCCAGGATGTCCGCGACCGTGCGGTTCCGCGGCGTCGGCACCCCCGACCGCGCACCGAGCGACACCACCCCGCCGGACAGCCACGGCAGCTCGAGGCGCCCGCCCCGCACCAGGTCGTGGTACATCGACGCGGCCATGTCCGCCGGCAGCGTGTCGACGAACGCGAGCCGCTCGTCGACGAAGCCGTCCGACAGGTCGACGCCGGACGCGCGGCCGACCGCCACCACCTCCGCCATCACGTCCCGCAGCAGCTCGCGGGTGCGCGGGTTCGCCCGCACGACCCCGACGGGTGCCCGGACCGCGGCCGTCGTCGCCGAGATGCCGACCAGGAACACGAACTTCTCCCAGATGACCCGGGCGATGTCAGCGCTTACCTCCGCGTCGACCCCCGCCTCCCGGCACGCCGCGAGCAAATCATCCACCACCGGCGACGGTTGCCCGTCGAACTCGCCGAACACCAGTTTCTGCATGGCCCCGTGGTGCACGACGACACCGGGCGACTCGATGCCCGCGGAGATGTAGCAGACCCCGCCGAGCACCGCGTCCGCCGGCACGTGCGTCCGCAGGACGTCGGCCGGCTGCACGCCGTTCTGCAGCGACATCACCCGCGCGCCGGCCGCCACCGCGGGCTTGACCTGCGCCGCGACCTCCTCGGTGTCCCACAGCTTGACGGCGACGAGCACGAGGTCGGCCGCCCCGGCGTCCGCGACGGACGGCACCGCGGTCGCGGCCGAGCGGAACTCGCCGAGCGAGCTGCGCACGACCAGCCCGTGCTCCTGGATGGCCGCGAGGTGCCGGCCCCTGGCCACGAACGTCACGTCGTGCCCGGCCGCCGCCAGCCGGGTGCCGAAGTACCCGCCGACGCCACCGGCGCCCACCACCACGATCCTCATCGTCCCCTGCTTTCCCGCACCCGCTCGTAGTGCCGGCGCGCCTTCATCCGGTTGCCGCACGCCGCCATCGAGCACCAGCGTGCGTTGTTCGCCTTGCTGCGGTCGAGGAGGAACCGCTGGCACGCGGTGTTGGCGCACGGCTTCAGCCGCCCCGGCGCGGACGTCCGCAGCTCGTCCCACGCCAGGATCGCCCGCACGGCAACGGAGTCGCCGTGCAGCGTCCACCGCAGACCATCCACAGTGGCCGCCGGCCGCGACGCGACGCCGTCGAGGAACGGGCCCAGCGTCTCCGGCGACGCCGTGCCGCGAACCACCGCCCGCAGTGCCGCACGCACGGCCAGCAGGTCACCCGGCGGCAGGCCGGGCTCCGCGTGCTCGGCCAACCACCTCGCGGTCGACGCGTCGTCCGCGAGGTGGTCCTGCCGCACGCCGTCGACCTTGGGTGTGCTGTTGAGCAGTGCGAGCAGCAGCTCCGCGCTCACGTTCTAACCTCCTCAAACCACTGAGTAGGTTACATCATCCGGTAGAACTCTGCGTGGCGCGCAAACTTGCGTGACCCGCAACTTGAGGTATGGTTGCGGTGTGAGCGGACTACGGGAGCGCAAGAAGCAGCAGACCCAGGAGGCGTTGAGCTGGGCCGCGCTCCGCCTGACCGTCGAGCGGGGGTTCGGCCAGGTGCTGGTCGAGGACATCGCCGCCGAGGCCGGGGTCTCGCCACGCACGTTCAACAACTACTTCTCCAGCAAGGCGGAGGCCATCGCCTGGCGGAACCTCAACCGGGCACGCCGGATCGCCGGCCACATCCGCGGGCGCCCGCGCGACGAGCCGCTCTGGGCGTCGATCACCGAGGCGTTGCTCACGGAGTACGGCGCCGGGACGGCCGATCCACAATGGAGTGCCGGCGTCCGGCTCATGCTCACCGATCCGGCGCTGCTCGGTGAGTACCTGAAGTCCAACGCGGCGGCGGAACGGGAGTGGGCGGCCGCCATCGCCGAGCGGACCGGCACCCGGCCCACCGACACCTATCCACAACTCGTCGCGGCGGCGATCGGGGCGGCCCACCGGGTCGCCACCGACCAGTGGCTCCGCGCGGACCCACCGTTGCCACTCACCTCCCTGATCCGGGAAACCCTGGGGCAGATCGCCGCCGGGCTGCCGGATCCCTCGGCCCAGTAGGGCATTCCCACCCAACACCGCCCGATCCCCGTGCGGTGGCGTAGAAAGGCGCCCTCATGACCGACGATGTCGTGATCATCGGCGGCGGCCCCAACGGCCTGCTGCTCGCCATCGAGCTGGCGCTCGCCGGCGTCCGCCCCACCGTCCTCGAACAGCACGCCGAACGGCCCCCGATCCTCAAGGCGAACGGGCTCGTCGGCCGGGTGGTGCAGGCCATGGACTACCGCGGCCTGCACGAGCGCCTCGGCGGCGGCCCGAGACCCACCCGCATGCCCGGCTTCCAGTTCGGCGCCGTGCCACTCGAACTGTCCGATCTGGACGGTCACGAGGTGTACGCGCTGCCGGTCCCCCAGCTGCGACTGGAGGAGGTCCTCGCGGAGCGTGCCGCCGAGCTGGGCGTGTCGATCCACAAGGGACATACGCTGCTCTCGGTGACCCAGAACGCCGAGCACGTGACCGTGGAAGTCGAGGGCCCGCAAGGGAAGTACGCACTCGCCACCCGGTACCTCGTCGGTGCGGACGGCGGCCGCAGCACCGTACGCAAGCAGCTGGGCATCGACTTCCCGGGCATCACCGACGACACGTTCGTCCACCGGAACGGGCAGGTCGCGATCGCCGCCCCGGTCGCGGCCGGCGACGGCACCCTGGAGGTGCCGGGCCTCGGCCGGCTCCGGCCGCAGACCTTCACCCGCACCGACGGCGGCCTGTTCGCGTTCGGCAACTTCCAGCCAGGGCGCTACCGCGTGGCGGTGCTCGAGTGGGGCCGCGACCCGTTGCCGGACAACGAGGACATGCCGCTGGACGAGCTGCGGGAAGCGGTCAAGCGGGTGCTCGGCACCGACCTGCCGATGCACGAGCCGGCCGGCCTACGCAGGCTCACCGGCATCAACTCCCGCCAGGCGACGCACTACCGCCGCGGCCGGGTGTTCCTCGTGGGCGACGCCGCCCACGTCCACAGTGGAATCGGCGGCCCTGGCCTGAACCTCGGCATGCAGGACGTGCTCAACCTGGGCTGGAAGCTCGCCGCCGCCGTGCGGGGCCGGGCCCCGGCGAACCTGCTCGACACGTACGAGTCCGAGCGCCACCCCGTCGGCCGGCGGGTCATCATGCAGACCCGGGCGCAGATGGCGCTGACCGTGCCCGACCCGAACATCACGGCCCTGCGCGAGCTGATGACGGAGTTGTTCGCCGACCGGCGGACACGCCGGCACATCGCCGACCTCATGGCCGGCGCGGATGTCCGTTACGAGACAACGGACTCCCACCCGCTGTCCGGCCGCTGGCTGCCGGACCTCGCCCTGGGCAACGGAAGTCGGGTGGCGGAGCTGATGCGCCCGGCCCGGCCGCTGCTCCTCGACCTCGGTGCCGCACCGGAGGTCACGGGGTGGTCGGACCGCGTGGACGTCGTCACCACGACCACGAACCTCGAAGCAACGGCCGTCCTGGTCCGCCCCGACGGTTACGTCGCGTGGGCGAGCGACGGCGGGGCCGACGGCCTGGAGGCGGCGCTGCGGAGGTGGTTCGGCGAGCCTCAGAGCAGGTCACGCACGGCCTGAACATAGGTGCTAGCGCGAGGCGCTGTTCCCGACGATCACATCTCCTGCCGAGCTCGAGTGACGGCGAGCTGCGCCTCGGCCAGTACCTCCTGACACCGCCGCAACACCTCCGGCGTCATCCCAATGGACAACTCCATCGCCCCCAGCGCGACGATCTCGACACTGTCCCCATCCGGATCCACCCGATATCCGATCTTCGTGTCATCGAGGAGGTTGACGTAGGCCCCGCCCCGAACAAGTTCCCCATCCACAGCCAGTCCTCCTTTTCTTTTCAAGAGCGTAACTTACATACGTAGCCTCGCTCACCTCGCCAAAAGAGTGAACCTACGTGCGTAAAGCCGTCATTTGTGGGAAGCTGACGGCAATTGCCACAGAATGAGGCGTGCACTATGAAACCGGAGCACGTGCAGGTGGCCGCGACGCTGCGACGCATGCGCGAGGAGGCGCGGGTCACCCGGGACGAAGCCGCCGTGGTGCTCGGCTGCACGAGATCGAAAATCGGCGATCTTGAGACGGGCCGGTCCAAGCCAAAACCCGCCGAACTGGAGCGCCTGCTCGATCATTACGGGATCATGGGCCCGGAACGCGACGAGATGATCGAGTTCGCCCGGTCGTCCCGAACCCGCCGCAAACCGAGCCCCTACACGACCGCGGTGATCCCGACAACCGTGCGGCGGGCTGTCGACCTGGAGTCTCAGGCGATCTCCACGATGTTCTACTCCTGCGACCTCATCTCGGGACTACTACAGGTCCCCGCCTACGCCAGAGCGTTGCTGGAGTGGACCTGGGAGGGACAACCGGAGGACATCGCCAGACGAATCGAGCTCCGAATGGAACGCTCCCGCGTGCTCACCCGGACCAACCGAGCACCACTGCGATTTTGGTGCGTACTCGGCGAAGCCGCCCTGCGCACGGGTATCGGCGGACCGAAAGTCATGCGTGAGCAAATCGAACACCTGGTGGACCTGAACCAGTCACTGAACAATGTGGTCATACAAATCCTGCCACTCGGCTCCGGACCACACACCTTTCTCGGCCTCACCGTCACAATGCACCGCTTTCCGTCGCCGGCACCGGACCTGATGATTTTCGAAGGCTATGAACGCGAGATGGTCCGCGACGCACCCGCGGAAATCGTTCGCGCGACGCACTATCTCGACCTGCTCCGCGCCAAGGCTCTGGGCAAAGAGGACAGTACCGAGTTCATGCAGCAGGTGCACCGGGAACTGCCGGAGCTCGGGTAGGCCTTTCTGGTCAGAGCAGCTGGTACTCGACGTCCTCGACGTCGGTGACGAACATGTGGCCGGGCGCGTGCGTGATCGCGAACGGCGGGCGGGACGCCATGAGCGCGGCCTGCGGGGTCACCCCACACGCCCAGAACACCGGCACGTCACCCGGTCCGGCGACCGGCCGGTCCCCGAAGTCCGGGGCGTCGAGGTCGGTGATGCCCAGCGCGCCCGGGTCCCCGACGTGCACCGGCCCCCCGTGCACAGCCGGCATCAACGCGGTCACCCGGACGGCTGTGTCGACCTGCTCGGCGGGGATCATCCGCAGTGACACGACCATCGGCCCGTGCAGCCGCCCGGCGGGCCGGCACTCGCGGTCGGTGACGTACATCGGCACGTTGCGCCCGTGGTTCAGCCGGACGCCGGCCGCGTTGAGCGCGGACTCGAAGGTGAAACTGCACCCGATGAGGAACGCGACGAGGTCGTCCCGCCAGTATTTCGTCGCGTCGGTGGGCTCGTCGGTCAGGGCGCCGTCCTGCCAGACCCGATAGCGCGGCACGTCCGTCCGCAGATCGGCACCCGGCGCGAGGACCGTATGGGGGACACCCGGTTCAGTGACGTCCAGCAAGGGACACGGCTTGGGGTTGCGCTGGGCGAAGAGCAGCATGTCGTAGGCCCAGTCCCGCGGCACGGCGATCAGGTTGGCCTGGGCGTAGCCCGGGGCGAGTCCCGCCGTGGGACCGGTCGCCTGTGTCCGGACCTGAGCTGGAGTCATGCCTTGACCGTAGCTTTGGCTGGGTACCGTTGTCGCCCAGTCGCACAGGAATGGGACGGCATGAGTGGCTATTGGTGGAACATCGTGCTGGTCGGCGTCCTGGTGGTGCTGAACGCGCTGTTCGCCGGCAGCGAGATAGCCCTGATCTCCCTGCGAGAGGGCCAACTGAAGCGCCTGGAAAGACGCGGCACGGCCGCGTGCCGGACGCTGGTCCGCCTGGCGCGGGACCCGAACAGGTTCCTGGCCACGATCCAGATCGGGATCACCCTGGCCGGTTTCCTGGCGTCGGCAGCCGCGGCGGTGTCACTGGCGAAGCCGGTGGCGCCGCTGTTCGCGTTCCTGGGGAGTGCCCGGGAGGCCGTGGCCATCGCGTTGATCACCCTGGTCCTGACGTTCGTCACCCTGGTCTTCGGTGAGCTGGCGCCCAAACGCCTGGCCATGCAGTACGCCGAGCGCTGGGCCCTGACGGTGGCCAGGCCGCTCGACTTCCTGTCCCGGATGTCGCGCCCGGCGGTGTGGGTCCTGGGCAAGACGACGGACCTGATAGTCCGCGTCTTCGGCGGCGATCCCCGCGTGGCGGCCGAGCAGCTGAGCCCGGAGGAGCTACGTGACCTGGTGGTCGGCCACCGAGGCCTGAACGCGGAGCAGCGCACGATCATCACCGGCGCCCTGGAGATCCACGAGCGGATCCTCCGGGAGGTGCTCGTCCCCCGCCGCAGCGTCTTCACCATTCGTGCCGACGTGCCCACGCCGGCGGCCCGTAAGGCACTGGCGTCATCAGGTCACAGCAGGGCCCCTATCGTGCGCGACGGACACCTGGACGATGTCATCGGCGTGGTGACCCTCCGCGACCTCCTGGACGACAGCCGCCCGCTCGCGGAAGTGGCGCGGCCTCCGCTCGTCTTCCCCGACTCGGTGCGGGTGTCGGACGCCCTGCGCCGGTTCAAGGATGAGCGGGAACAGTTCGCGTTGGTGGCCAACGAACATGGCGCGATCGACGGGATAGTCACACTGGAGGATCTACTGGAGGAGATCGTCGGCGAGATCTACGACGAGACCGATCGCGACGTGATGGCTGTTCAGACCCGTCCGGACGGTGCCCTTCAGCTCCCGGGGACTTTCCCCGTGCATGACCTGGTCGACTTGGGAGTGGAGATCGTGGATCGTCCGGAGGGGGATTACGCCACGGTCGCCGGACTGGTGCTCACGTCACTCGGCCGCATTCCCACCCAGCCCGGTGACCGGGTGGTACTGACCGAGTGGACGATCGAGGTCACGGCCGTGGCGCATCACGCCATCACCGAGGTCCGCCTGCATCATCATCCGAACGGCGTCCTGGACCGGTCATAGGTCATAGTCACCGGCTTTCACGCCGGCAACGAAAATAATCCACTCCTCGTGGGTGAACGCCGCTGTACCGGCGTCACGGCGCAGGTTGTTGCGCACATACACAGCATCGTCGGTGAACTTTGTCTCGACGCATGTTGCACCGTTCGAAGTCCTACTTGGTAGGAACCACTCGTTGATCTTCAGCGGCATGGAGCAGAAGTATGCCCGAGCGTGCAGATGCACTTGAGCGGGGTCGCCCCAAACGGGTGAATATGATCCCCTTCCTGAGTGATGATATTCATCATTACAGGCTTCATGCGGCTGTCACGCCGCCGGGCCGAAGCGGCGGCGGTAGGCCGACGGGGACAGGCCCGTGTGACGTCGCAGTTGGGCGCGGAGGTTCGCGGCGGTGCCCAGGCCGCTCGCCGCCGCCACGTGGTCCAGGCGCAGCTCGCCGCGTTCGATGAGGCGGCAGGCCAGGGACACGCGTTCGGTGGTCAGCCAGGCCAGTGGGGTGACGCCCAGTTCGGCGCGGAACCGGCGGTGCAGGGTCGCCTGGCTGGTCGCCGCCCGCGCGGCCAGGGCGGACACGGTCAGGGGCTGGTCCAGGTGGGCTCGGGCCCATGCCAACACCGGCGCCAGGGACGTGTCCGGGACGGCCGGCACCGGGCGTTCCACGAACTGCCGCTGCCCGCCGTCCCGGTGGCCGGTGAAGACCAGGCGGCGGCTCACGGCGTTCGCGATCTCGGCGCCGTGGTCGCGTTGGATCAGGTGCAGGCCCAGGTCCAGGGCCGCGGCGCTGCCGGCCGCCGTCAGCACCTCGCCGTCGTCCACGAACAGGACCTCCGGTTCCAGGTGGACGGCGGGGAAGCGGCGGCGGAACTCGTCCGCCCACTTCCAGTGGGTCGTCGCGCGGCGGCCGTCCAGCACGCCGGCCTCGGCCAGGGTGAACGCGCCGGTGCAGAAGCTGACCAGCCGGGCACCACGGTCCGCGGCCCGGCGGATCGTCGCCCGGACCCGCGGGGTGGACGGGTGCTCCGGGTCCGGGCGGTTGGGCACGATCACCGTGTCGGCCACCTCCGCCGCGGCCAGGCCGGCGATGCCCGTCATCGTGAACATGCCCCGGTGCATGCGGACCTTCGGGCTCGCCGCGCAGATCGTGAAGTCGTACCAGGGCCGGCCCAGCTCCGGGCGGCGGAGGCCGAACAGCTCGGTGGCCACGCCCAGCTCGAACGGGTTCGAGCCCTCGTCGACCAGCACGGCCACGCGGTGCGAGGATTCTTGCGACATGTGCGATTCCTAGCACTCGTCCGCCCGGCGGGCAAACCACAGGATTGAGCGCATGACACAACCCGTTGACCTCCAGTCCGTGCTCGCCGGCTTCACCGAGGCGTGGAGTCCGCGCATCGTCGCCTACCTCAACGACTACGACATCCGGCTGGCGCGTTTCGCCGGGGAGCACCTCTGGCACGCGCACCACGACACCGACGAGTTCTTCCTGGTGCTGGACGGGACGATCCACATCGGACTCAGGGAAACCGGCGGTGAGCGGACCGTCACGCTCGGCAGGAACCAGGCGTTCGTGGTGCCGAAGGGCACCTTCCACAAGCCGTCCGCACCCGATGGCGCGGTGGTGCTGCTCGTCGAGCCCACCGGCACGCTCTCGGTCGGCGACGAGCACGACGAGGTGCCCGACCACGTGGACGCCACCACCGGACATCCCGTCGGGCTATGACAGCCGTCATGATGTGACCTATCATGACGGCTGTCATAGGAGGTGGCTCGTGCGGGTGGGATTTCTCGGACTCGGCGTGATGGGGCAACCGATGGCGCTCAACCTCGCGCGGGCCGGCACGCCGCTGGTGGTGTGGAACCGCACGCCTTCGCGGGCCGAGCCGTTGGCCGACGCCGGCGCCGTCGTGGCGAGCGGGCCGGACGAGGTGTTCGCCACCGCCGGCACCGTGCTCATGATGCTGGCCGACGACCGGGCCACCGACGCGGTGCTCGGCCGTGGCACGCAGGCGTTCGCCGCCCACGTGGCCGGGCGCGTGATCGTCCACATGGGTACGACCGCGCCCGGCTACTCGACGGCGCTCGGCGAGGACGTCGCCGCCGCGGGTGGGCGCTACGTCGAGGCGCCGGTGTCCGGGTCGCGGGTGCCCGCGGTGAAGGGCGAGCTCGTCGGCCTGCTGGCGGGTGACGCGGTCGACGAGGTCCGGCCGCTGCTCGCCCCCATGTGCCACGAGACCTTCGCGTGCGGGGCGGTGCCGAACGCGCTGCTGACGAAGCTCGCGGTCAACCTCTACCTGATCACGATGGTCACCGGGCTCGCGGAGGCGGCCCACTTCGCCGACCGGCACGGGCTCGACCCGCGCCTGTTCGAGGCCGTGCTGGCCGCGGGACCGATGGCGAGCAGCGTGTCCCGCGGCAAGACGGCCAAGCTCGTGGCCGGCGACTTCGACGTCCAGGCCTCGGTGGCGAACGTGCTGGAGAACAACCGGCTCGTGGCGCAAGCCGCGCGGGCCGCCGGGATCGCGTCGCCGCTCTTGGACGTGTGCCACGCGCTCTACGGGGAGGCCGCGGCGCTGGGGCACGGCCGGTCGGACATGGTCGCGGTGCTGCACGCGATCGCGGCCAGGACGGACGCGTCGTGATCAGGACGCCCACCGGGGCCCGCGCCTTGGACCTTCGCGCCGGCTGCGACGTGACGGTCGATGTGGACGTGCGGTCAGCCGTCCAGTAACGGCCCCAGCTCCGCGACGACCGTGGTGAGCGGGCCGACGTCGCCGCGCAGGCGGGCCGCCATGATCGCGCCCTCCAGGGTGCTGATCATCAGCGTGGCGAGCCGCTTCGCGCGGCGGGACGGGATGTCCATCTCCCCCAGTTCCTCGGCCACGGCCGCCTCCCAGCGTTCGACGCCCGCGCGCAGGTCGGCCGTCACCGCCGAGCCGGTGCCCACCAGGTCCGCGGCCGCCGCCATCAGCGGGCAGCCCCGCTGGTAGCCGCGCTCGGTGAAGTCCTGCTTCCACTGCTTGGCCATGTGCGCGAAGAGCCCAGAGGGCGAGGGGTTGCGTGCCGTGCGCCGGTACGACCGCACCCGCTCGGCCGCGAAGTCGGCGGCCCACAGCACGGCCTCGCCGACCAGCTGGTCCTTGCCACCCGGGAAGTAGTGCTGGAACGACCCACGGGGGGCCTTCGCGTGCTCGACGACGTCCCGCACGCCGGTCCCGGTGGCGCCCCGGGCACGCACGAGCTGTGCCGCGCTGTACACCATGCGTTCCCTCGGCGTGTACGCCATGGTCATCTCCCTATGACGGATGTCATAGAGGCTACCACCAGTGGTCGCTCCACTCTCGACACGCAACTTTGCCGCAAGTTGTTGGAAATTGGTTCCCTTGGGCTTGCCGCTCGGCTAGGTTCACCGATCGGGTCGGGGGATCTCCAGATAGCCAAGGTAAAGGTGTGTTTGTTGATGGCTAGTCGAAGATTTGTGGTCGTGGGGGCCGTCGCGGCCGCGGCGCTGGTCGCGGGCGTGGCGAACGCGAGTGCCGCGGCGGCGCCGGAGGGCCGGGCCGTCGAGGCGCGGACGCACCTGTCGGCGGCGCGTGCCGCCATGGACGAGGTGGACTCGACCTTCGTGCCGGTGTCCCCGACGCGGGTGCTGGACACCCGCAACAACGGCGCGCCGGTCGGTCCGGGCGGTGCGGTCACTGTGGACCTGAACACGCTGACCCCGGCCAACGCGAGCGCCGTGGTGCTCAACGTGACCGGCACGCAGCCGACGGCCGGCACGTACGTCACCGTCTACCCGGCGGGCCAGGCGCGGCCGACGGCGTCCAACCTCAACCTGGTCGCCGGCCAGACCCGGGCGAACCAGGTGACGGTCGCCATCAACTCGGCCGACCGGAAGATCGCGCTGTACAACTTCCTCGGGTCCACGCACCTGGTGGCCGACCTGTCCGGGTACTACGTCGCGGGCACGGGGTCCTCGAAGTACAACACCGTGACGCCCTACCGCGCGCTGGACACCCGCAACGGTGGCGGCGCGGTGGGCCCCGGCGGCACGCGGACGATCGACCTGTCCGGCAGCCTGCCGGCCGACGCGACGGCGGTGACGTTCAACCTGACCGGTGTGGACGCCACGACCGGCACGTTCGTGACGGCGTACCCGGCCGGGCAGTCGCGGCCGCTCGCGTCCAATGTGAACCTGAACCCGGGTGAGGTCGTGCCGAACCAGGTGACGGTGCAGCTCGGCTCGAACCGGTCGGTGACCCTGTTCAACGGCAACGGGAACGTGCACCTGATCGCGGACGTGGCGGGTTACTACTCGACCACCACCGGTAACGTCTTCTTCCCGTTCAGCCCCGAGCGGTGGATGGACACCCGTGAGCCCGACCAGGCTCCCGGGCTCGAGCCGTCCTACTTCATCGGTCTGCTGATCGGTGACGGGACCGTCAAGGGTGTGGCGGCCAACCTGACCGGTGTCAACGCCAACGCCGCCCAGTTCATCACGGTCTGGCCGGGTGGTGCGACGCGGCCGTTCACCTCGAACCTGAACCTGGTGGCGGGTCAGGTCGCGGCGAACGCGGTCAACGTCGGGGTCGCCTACGAGCCCAACCCCAACATCGCGGGGTACTCGACCAACTTCGCGAACAACAACGGCTACGTCGACGTGGTGTTCGACGTCTCCGGGGTCTTCCTCGAGCCGCTGTCCTGATTGAACACCTCGCCCCGGACGGTCCCCCACGACCGTCCGGGGCGAGGTCCTTTCTAGAGCTTGACCGGGTAGGCCGGCTCCGGGACCCGCACCTTGATGCGGTTCTCGACGAAGATGCCGTGCCACAGCATGAACACGATCAGCGCCCACAGCTGCCGGCTGCGGTCGCGCTCCCCCGTCCGGTGCTCGTCGAGCAGGTCGAGCACGGCGCGGCGGTCGAGGTGCTCGTCGGTCTGCGACTCCGTGATGATCGCCCGCGCCCAGTCGTACATCTCGTCCCGCAGCCACAGGCGGATCGGGACGGGGAAGCCGAGCTTGCGGCGGTTGAGCACGTGCGGCGGGACGATCCGCTTCAACGCCTGGCGCAGCGCGAACTTCGTCGTGCCGCCGGCCAGCTTCATGTACCGCGGCAGGCGGGACGCGATCTCGAACACCTCGGTGTCGAGGAACGGCACCCGCAGCTCGAGCGAGTTGGCCATGGTGACCTTGTCGGCCTTGACGAGGATGTCGCCACGTAGCCAGGTGAACAGGTCCACGTGCTGCATGCGGGCCACCGGGTCCCAGTCCCGGGAGATCCGGTACCAGGGCATGGTCACGTCCTTGAACCCGATGTTCTCGTTGTAGTCACGCAGCACGGCCCGCAGCTGGTGGTCGCGGAAGTTGCGGGCGTTGCCGTAGTAGCGGTCCTCGAGCGACAGCGCGCCGCGGCGGAGCAGGTCCTTGCCCCGCACGCCTTCCGGGATCTTGTTGGACACCTTGCCGAGCGCCCGGCGCATGCCGTGCGGCATCTTCTCGAACGCCGCCAGCGACACCGGCTCGTTGTAGATCGTGTAGCCGCCGAACAGCTCGTCGGCGCCCTCGCCGGACAGCACGGCCTTGACGTACTTGCGGGCCTCGCGCGCGATGAACCACAGCGGCACCAGCGCCGGGTCGGCCACCGGATCGTCCAGGTACCACACGATCAGCGGCAGCGCGCCCATCATCTCCTGCGGTGACACCGTCTTCACGACGTGCCGGACGCCGATCGCCGCCGCGGTCTCGGCGGCGACGTCCACCTCGGAGTAGCCCTCGCGTTCGAACCCGGTGGTGAACGCGATCAGGTTCGGGTTGTACTCCTTGGCGAGCGTCGCGGTGGCGGTCGAGTCGATGCCGCCGGACAGGAACGCGCCGACGGTGACTTCCGGGTCGGAGATCATGTGCTTGCCGACCGAGTCCCGCATGACCTCGGCGATCTCGTCGTAGAGCTTCTCCGAGTCGGGCACCGGCTTGGCGTCGAAGGTCGGGAAGAAGTACCGCTGGAACTGGATCCGCTGGCCCGGGCGGACGTGGAAGAACGTGCCGGACTCGACGCGGCGGATGCCGGTGTGCAGGGACTCCGGCTCCGGGACGTACTGGAGCACCAGGTAGTGCTGCAGCGCCCGCTTGTCCAGCTGCTCGCGGACGCCCAGCGGGCCGGACAGCTCGAGCAGGGCCTTCTTCTCGCTGGAGAACGCCACCCCGCCGGGGCCGCCCGACCAGTACAGCGGCTTGATGCCGAACGGGTCCCGCGCGCCGAAGACGATCTTCTCCTGGTTGTCCCAGATCAGGAACGCGAACATGCCGCGCAGCTTGCGGACCGAGTTGGGCCCGAGGTGGTGGAACGCGGCGACGATGGCCTCGCCGTCGCCCTTCGTGCGGAACCGGACACCGAACCGGTCGGCGAGCTCCATCCGCAGCTCGCGGTAGTTGTAGATCTCCCCGTTGAAGTTCAGCGTGTAGCGCGTCGGGTTCTCCGGCGGACCCCAGATCAGCGGCTGGTGGGAGTGCTCGAGGTCGATGAACCCGAGCCGGTTGAAGCCGTAGACGACCTCACCCTGCGCCCAGGTGTCGGTCTCGTCCGGGCCGCGGTGGCGCTGGCAACGCATGGCGGAGCGGACGGCGTCCCGGCGGGCGACCGCATGTCCCTCGGTGGGGCAGATCAGTCCAAGCAGGCCGCACACGCGCGATCTCACCTCGATTACGTCATTGGGGGATGTCGTTCACTATGCCCTACCGCTCCTGTCGCGGGGACGTGCGGGGCGCGGGTCAGGTTGCCCCGCCGTGACACGCGGCACGCACTTTCGTCAGGTCCTCGGCCGTGCTGGGAACCTGCAGGACCAGCAGCAGATCCGGGTGCTCGACCAGGTGCATCTGGTACAGGTCAAGCCTGATCGGGCCCACGACCGGGTGGTTGACGGTGGTGGTCGCGGGTTTGAAGTCGCGGATCGGGTACTCGGACCACCACGCGCGGAACTCGGGACTCGCGTCCCTCAGCGCAGTGACCAATTCCACTAGGCGGGCGTCGTCCGGACGGCGGCCGACCGCCGCGCGGAACTGGCTCAGCACCGAGCGCGCCGCCGGCTCCCAGCGGGTCAGCCTGCTCGGCTGGGTGAACATCATCCAGACGAGGTTGCGCCGGTCGGGTGGGAGCGTCGCCGGGTCGTGGCGGATCTCGGCGTAGGCGGAGTTCCACACCACGTAGTCGAAGTGGCCGTCGTAGATCACGGCCAGGTTGGGGCTCACGGCGTCGACGAGGCCGCGCAGCCGGGGCTCGGCGGGGGTCGTGTCGTGGCTCGGCACCGGGAGGCCGGCGAGAGTGCGCAGGTGGCGGTGCTCGTCGGGGGTGAGGCGCAACGCGCGGGCCAGCGCGTCCACGACCTGCGCCGACGTCGAGATCGGGCGGCCCTGCTCCAGCCACGTGTACCAGGTGTGCGACACGCCGGCGAGGTCCGCCACCTCCTCACGGCGCAGGCCCGGCGTGCGGCGGCGGGTCGTGCCGTCGGGCAGGCCGACGTCGGCGGGCCGCAACCGCGCCCGTCGCTCGCGGAGGAACGCGGCAAGCTCGGTCTTCATGGCCTTTGACTAGCAGTATCGCCACCAGGTTCGCGAGTCCCGGTGTGGCTAGCGTCGTCGGCATGCAACCAGTCCTGGTGATCGGCGCCACGGGTCAGCAGGGTGGCGCGACGGCCCGTGCGCTCCTCGACCGTGGCCGGGCGGTGCACGCGCTGGTCCGCGACCCCGGCCGGCCCGCCGCGCGGGCGTTGGCGGCCGCCGGCGCCACGCTCGTGCCCGGGGACCTCGACGACCGCGACTCGCTGCGAGCGGCCATGACCGGCGTCGGCGGGGTGTTCCTCGTGCTGTCGATGATGGCCGGCTCGCGGGTGTCCGCCGAAGGGGTCGCGGCGGAGGTGCGGCGCGGCCGGGCCGTCGCCGAGGTGGCGGCGGAGACCGGGGTCCCCCACCTCGTGTACAGCTCGGTGGCCGGCGCGGACCAGGGCACGGGCATCCCCCACGTGGAGAGCAAGGGTGAGATCGAGGCGACCATCCGGGCGCTCGACCTGCCGGCGACGGTCCTGCGGCCGGCGTTCTTCATGGACAACTTCGCCACCCACACCAGGCCGGCGCTACTCGACGGCGAGCTGGTGGTCGCGCTGGCGTTGCGGCCGGACACCCCGCTGCAGATGATCGCCGTGCGGGACATCGGGGTGTTCGCCGCGCTCGCGTTCGAGCGGCCACCCGAGGAGAAGCCGCTGGTCATCGCCGGGGACGTGCTCACCCCGGCCGGGATCGCCGCCGCCTTCGCCACGGCGCGGGGCGTGCCGGCGCGCTTCGAGCAGGTGCCGCTGGAGCGGGTGCGCGCGTTCGACCCGGAGGTGGCGCGGATGTTCGCGTGGTTCGACTCGCGGGCCGGCGAGCGGGCGGACCTGCCCGCGCTCCGCGCCGCACACCCCGGCCTGTCCACGTTGGCGCAGTGGTTGGCGGCGGCATGAGCGGACTGGTGCTGGCCCCGGGCGCGGGGACGCCGATCGCCGCGGCGGGGATGACGGTGAAGGTCGGGGCCGAGACCTCGGCGCGGTGGTCGGTGTTCGAGGCGGTCGTGGCGCCGGGGTTCGACGTGGGCGCGCACCTGCACGGGGCGGCCGAGGAGCTGTTCTACATCCTGGACGGCGAGCTGGACCTGTTGGCGTTCGAGCCGCTCACCCGCACGTCGGGCAACTGGCAGCGGTGGGAGTCGGCCGACGGGGCGACGGTCGTGCGGGGTGGGCCGGGCAGCCTCATGTACGTGCCGGCGGGCTGCCCGCACGCGTTCGCCAACCCGGGGGACGCGCCGGCGCGGATGTTGTTCCAGGTCGCGCCGTCGGGCCACGAGGCGTACCTGCGGGAGATGGCGGAGCTGCTGGCCGCCGGCGGCCCGCCGGACCAGGTGGCGATCGCCGAGCTGCGGCGCCGGCACGACATCGAGCAGCTCACGCCGCTCGTCCCGGGACGGGTCCTGTAATACTCGGTGGCGTGCGTTCTCTGGGTTTGCGGTTCGTCGGGCACTCCACCGTGCGGGTGGAGCTGGCCGGGCACGCCGTGCTGACCGACCCCGTGCTGACCAACCGGGTGTCGGCCCTGACCAGGGTGACGCCACCCTGCACGGCCGCCGACCGGGCCGATGTCGACCTCGTTCTGCTGTCCCACCTGCACGGGGACCACGTCCACCTGCCCTCGCTGCGGCTGCTGCACCCGCACGTGCGGGTCGTCGTCCCGCGGGGGGCCGGGGACTGGCTGCGGGCCAAGGGCGTCCGCCGGGTCGACGAGCTGGCACCCGGGGAGGAGCTGGAGCACGGTGACCTGCGCGTCACGGGCGTGCCGGCCGAGCACTCCGGGCACCGCTGGGGCCCGCGGTTCACCCACGGACCGCAGGCGGCGGCCATGGGTCACGTCATCGAGGGCGGCGGGCACAAGGTCTACGCCGCCGGGGACACCGACCTCTTCCCTGGGATGGCCGATCTCGACGACCTCGACGTGGCGCTGCTGCCGGTCTGGGGCTGGGGGCCGACGCTGGGGCCCGGCCACCTGAACCCGCGGCGTGCGGCCACCGCCGTCGGCCTGCTCCGGCCGCGGGTCGCCGTCCCCGTGCACTGGGGGACGCTCGCGGTCACCGGGCTGCCCCAGGCGCCCGGGCGGCACGGCCGGCGCATGCGGCACCTGCTCAAACACCCGCCGGTCGAGTTCGCCGAGGCCGTCGCCGAAGCACAGCTTCCGACGAAGGTCCTGGTCACGCGGCCCGGCGAGGACGTTCGCCTCCCCGGCGCGGTGACCCCGTGACCCACCCGGCCGGCACCGCCCTGAAGGACCCCTTCGGGACGTTGGACGTCTCGAAGGGGTCCTTCAGGGCATCGGGCGGTGGGGAGGGGCGGTGAGCGGGGTTTTCGGGATCGACTGGAGCCATCCCTCGTCCATCGGGTATCCGGTGATCTTCGGGGGTGTGCTCGTCGGGTCGATCGTGCCCATCCTGCCCACCGGCGCGGTGGTCGGGGCGGGGGCCGCGCTCGCGATGACCGGGCAGCTGAACCTCGTCCTCGTCGTGCTGTTCGCCCTGCTCGGCGCCCTCATCGGCGACCTCGTCACCTTCGCCGCCGGGCGGGGTGGGCGGGGGCCCATGACCCGGTTCTTCGAGCGCCGGCAGTCCTCGGAGAAGCTCGCCAGCGCGCGGGAGAAGTTCACCCAGAAGGGTTGGCTTCTCGTGGTCATCGGCCGGCTGGTGCCGGCCGGGCGGATCCCCGTGCTGCTGGCCGCCGGCGCGCTCGACTACCCGTGGCGGCGGCTGGTCCTGGCCGCGACCGGCGCGTGCCTGCTGTGGGCGGTGGCCTACGCGCTGCTGGGCGTCGTCAGCGGCGGCCTGTTCGACAACCCGCTTGTCGCTACCCTCATCGCGACGACGCTGATCCTCGTCGTCACGATGGTCGTGGGACTGATATCCCGCCGCCGGGAACGCAAGCGGGAGACGGAGCATGCAACCAGGGCCTGACCGGGGACGGCTGCTGCGCGGCGGCCGCGAGATCGCCCGGCTCGTGCTCGTCTGGACGCTCGTCGCCGTCTCGCTGCACCTGCTCGACCTGTGGCTCACCGACTTCGCCCTGCCGCACTGGTGGCAGCCGACGGCCTTCGCGGCCATCCTCGGCGTGCTGAGCGCGGGTGTCTGGCCGCTGATCATGCGGTTCGCGCCGCCCCGCGTGGTGCTGGTCCTCGGGCTCGGCTCGTTCCTGCTGCTCGGCGCCGGGGTGCTGGCCATCTCGTTCACCGTGCCGGACGTCGTCGTCGCGAACCTCGAGACCGCCGTGGTCGTGGTGGTCGTCATGGCCGCGGTGGCCGGGCTGGTGTCCAGCCTGCTCGCGATCGACGAGGACGAGGTGTTCTTCCGCCGCGCGGCCCGCCGGTTCCGCCGGGACGGCACCGCCATGGCGGACCTGCCGCCCGGCGTGCTGCTGCTGCAGATCGACGGACTCGGCTACGACACCGTGCGCCGCGGCATCCGCGACGGCGACCTGCCCACCCTGTCCCGCTGGCTCGAGAAGGGCAGCCACACCCTCACCGACTGGCACACCGACTGGAGCTCGCAGACCGGCGCGAGCGTGTGCGGGCTGCTGCACGGCAGCAACGACGACATCCTCGGCTTCCGCTGGTACGAGAAGGACCGCGACCACGTGATGGCCTGCGCGGCCCCGGTCGACGCCGCCGAGATCGAACGCCGGCACGCCGACGGCCGCGGCCTGCTCGCGAACGGCGGCGCGGCGCGGGGCGGCCTGTTCACCGGCGACGCCGACCACGTCAGCTTCACCATGAGCGCGATCCCGTTCCTCACCAAGGCGAAGCGCCGGGACACCATGGGGTCCGGCTACTACGCGTACTTCGCCAACCCCGTCAACGTGCTGCGGACGTTCGGCTCCGCGCTGGTCGACGTGCTGCGTGAGATCGTCGCGTCGGTGCGCCAGAAGCGGGCCGGGGTGCGGCCGCGGGTCAAGCGGGGCCCGTTCTTCCCGTTCGCCCGCGCCGGCACCACGGTCATCGCGCGTGACCTGGTGGTGTCGGCGATCATCGGCGACATGCTGGCCGGACGGCCGGTCGTGTACGCGGACTTCCTGGGCTACGACGAGGTCGCGCACCACACGGGCATCGAGCGGTTCGACGCGCTCGCCGTGGTCCGGTCCATCGACCAGCAGATCGGCCGGCTGTACCGGGCGGAACGGCTCGCGCCCCGCCGCTACCACCTCGTGGTGCTCTCCGACCACGGCGTGACGCAGGGCTGGGCGTTCACCAACCGGTTCGGCGAGTCGATCCAGGAGCTGGTCGGCCGGCTGTGCGGCGGGAACCCGCCCGCGAACGGCAAGCGGAAGCCGCCGCGGTCGGCGTGGCAGCTGGGCGCGGCGATGGCCGAGGCCGCCACCGGCTCCGGGCCGATCGCGCTGGCGTTGCGGCGGCGGGCCGCGCGGGTGGCCGCGCCGGACCGGCACCGCACCGCCGAGGGCCAGCCGGCGGCCGTCGCCCGCGCGGCGCCCGGCGTGGTCGTCGTGGTGTCCGGGCACATCGCGATGGTGTCGTTCACCGAGCACCCCGGCCGGGTGGACCTCGAGACCGTCGAACGCGAGTTCCCCGACCTGCTGCCCGCGCTCGTCGACCACCCCGGCGTCGGGTTCATGCTGGTCCGCAGCGCGCGGTCGGGCCCGGTCGTGCTGGGCCGCGACGGCGTGCGGCGGCTGGACCTGACCGGCGACGACGCGGTGACCGGCGAGGACCCGCTGGCCGGCTACGGCCCGCACGCCGTGGCGCTCGTCCGGCGCACGGACACCTTCGAGCACTGCCCCGACATCGTCATCAACAGCCGCTACAACGAGGTCACCGACGAGGCGTCGCCGTTCGAGATGCACGTCGGCTCGCACGGCGGGCTGGGTGGCGGGCAGTCCCGCGGTTTCCTGGTGTACCCGGCGGAGCTGCCGGCGCCCGGTGAGATCATCGGAGCCGAACGGTTGCACCAGGTGGTGCGGGACTGGCTGACCCACCTGGGCCACCCCGCACCCGAGCCGGAGGCCGAACTTGTCCACGGCACCTGACCACACCCTCGCCCAGGTGATCCCCGGCCTGCTCGACGGCGGCTTCGGGCTGGAACCCGCGCGGGCCGTCGCGTTGCTGCTGGTCGACGGCCTCGGGTCGGAGCTGCTCGCCGCCCACGCCGCCGACGCGCCGTTCCTGGCCGCCCTGCCGGACGCCGGCCCGCTGGCCGTCGGGTTCCCGTCCAGCACGGTGATCAGCCTGGCGTCGCTGGGCACGGGCCTGCCGCCGGGCGGCCACGGGCTGCTGGGCACGTCGATGCGGCTGACCGACGAGCTCGTGATGGACACGCTGCGGTGGACCGAGCACGGCACGCAGGGCCGCGTCGACCTGCGTGAGTCGTGGGTGCCGGAGACCGTGCAGCCGGTCCCGACGGTGTTCGAGCGGGCCGCGGCCGGCGGGATCGGCGTGACGGTCGTGTCGCAGCCGAAGTTCCAGGGTTCCGGGCTGACCAGGGCGGTGCTGCGCGGCGGTGACTACGTGGGCGCGCACGCGTTCGGCGACCTGGCCGCGGCGATGCTGACGGCGCTGGCGGAGCCGGGGCGGCGGCTGGTGTACGGCTACCACGCGGACCTCGACGCCATGGGGCACGTCTACGGGCCGGGGTCCCTGCCGTGGCGGCTGCAGCTGACGCAGGTGGACCGCCTGGTGGAGACCGTCGCCACCCGGCTGCCGCCGGACGCCCTGCTGGCCGTGACGGGTGACCACGGCATGGTGACCATGGACCGGACGTTCGACGCCGACACCGACCCGGACCTGCGTGCGGGCGTGCGGACGCTGAGCGGTGAGCCCCGGGCCCGCCACGCGCACGCCGAACCGGGCGCGGCGGCGGACGTGCTGGCGACCTGGCAGGGCGTGCTCGGCGACGCGGCGTGGACGGTGTCCCGCGAGCAGGCCGTCGACGAGGAGTGGTTCGGCCCGGTCTCGGCCGAGTTCGCCGGCCGGATCGGCGACGTGGTGGCGGCCGCCCGCGGCACGTCCGGGGTGATCCGTTCGAACGCCGAGGCGTTCCTGTCCCGGATGATCGGCCAGCACGGCTCGACCACCACGGCGGAACGACTCGTGCCGTTGCTCGTGGCCCGCGGGGTGCGGTAGACCTGCCCCCATGCCGCTGCTCACGGACCTGCTCGACGCGATCTCCGGTGGGCGGGTCGAGATCGTCGACCTGACCGCGCCCCTGTCCGCCGACACCCCGATCCTCCAACTGCCGCCGCCGTTGGCGAACACGATCCCGTTCTCGCTGGAGCTGATCAGCCGCTACGACGAGGCCGGGCCCGCCTGGTACTGGAACAACATCCACACGGGCGAGCACACCGGCACGCACGTGGACGCGCCGGTGCACTGGGCGTCCGGCAAGGACGGCGCGGACGTGTCGCAGCTGCCGCTGGGCCAGCTGGTCGCGCCGGCGGTCGTGGTCGACATGTCCGCGAAGGCCGCCGAGAACCCGGACTTCCTGCTGTCCGTCGACGACGTCCGGGAGTGGACGGCGACACACGGTGAGCTGCCGGCCGGCTGGCTGCTACTGCGCACCGGCTGGGACGAGCGCTCCACCGACGCCGCGCGGTTCCTCAACGCCGACGAGACCGGGCCGCACACGCCCGGGGTGTCGGCGGAGTGCGCGCGGTGGCTGGCCGAGGAGACGCCGCTGGTGGGCATCGGCGTGGAGACGGTCGGCACGGACGCCGGTGCCGCGCACGGGTTCGAGCCCGCTTTCCCGTGCCACCACTACTTCCTGGGCGCCGGGAAGATGGGGCTGACGCAGCTCCAGAACCTCGCTTCGCTGCCGCCGACCGGGGCCGTGCTGGTGGTGTCGCCGCTGCCGATCGTCGGCGGCTCCGGCAGCCCGGCGCGGGTGTACGCGCTGGTCGAGCGGTGACCACGACCGCGGCGCTGGTGGGCCGGACGCTCGCGGAACTCGGTGTGGCGCAGGCGTTCGGGGTGGTCGGCAGCGGGAACTTCGTGGTGACCAACGCGTTGCGGGCCGGCGGCGTGCCGTTCGTCGCGGCCAGGCACGAGTGCGGCGCGACGGTCATGGCCGACGCGTACGCGCGGATGAGCGACCGGCTCGCCGCGGTCACGCTGCACCAGGGCTGCGGGCTGACCAACGCGCTGACCGGCATCGCGGAGGCCGCGAAGAGCCGCACCCCGCTGCTGGTGCTGACCGCCGACACGGCGGGCGCCGCGGTCACCGCGAACTTCCGCATCGACCAGGACGCCGCGATCACGGCCGTGGGCGCGGTGGCCGAGCGGGTCCACTCCCCCGCGTCGGCGGTCGCGGACACCGTGCGGGCGTACCGGACGGCCGTGGAGCACCGGCGGACCGTGGTGCTGAACCTGCCGCTGGACGTGCAGGCGGCCGAGGCCGTGCCCGCGCCCGTCCCGGTGCCCGCCGCACCCCGGCCGGTCCGGCCGCACGCCGACGCGGTGGCCGCGCTGGCGACGGCGTTGCGGGCGGCTCGCCGGCCGGTGTTCGTGGCCGGCCGGGGCGCCCGCCACGCCGGTCCCGAGCTGCGCGACCTGGCCGACGCCGTCGGTGCGTTGCTGGCCACCTCGGCGGTCGCGCACGGGTTGTTCGCGGACTCGCCGTGGTCGCTGGGGATCTCCGGCGGGTTCGCGACGCCCCGGACCGCCGAGCTGATCGCCGGGGCCGACCTCGTGGTCGGCTGGGGCTGTGCCCTGAACAAGTGGACGACCAGGAAGGGCGACCTGCTCGGTGGCACGGTCGTCCAGGTGGACGTGGACCCGGCGGCGTTCGGCGCGCACAACCGCGTCGACCTCGGTGTGGTCGGGGACGTGGCGCAGACGGCCAGCGACGTGCTCGCCGCGCTGGACGGGTCCACTCAGGACGGTTGTCGCACGTCGCCGGTGGGCCCGGTGCGGTGGCGGGACGTGCCGCACGAGGACGAGTCCACTTCGGACCGGATCGACCCGCGCACGCTGAGTGCCCGGCTCGACGCGCTGTTGCCCGCCGCCCGGGTCGTCTCGGTGGACTCGGGGAACTTCATGGGATATCCGAGCGCGTACCTGTCCGTGCCGGACCAGTACGGGTTCTGCTTCACGCAGGCGTTCCAGTCGATCGGCCTCGGCCTGGCCACCGCCATCGGCGCGGCCCTCGCCCGACCGGACCGGCTGTCCGTGGCGGCCCTCGGCGACGGCGGTTTCCTGATGGGCGTGGCCGAGCTGGAAACCGTGGTGCGCCTGGGCGTTCCCATGGTGATCGTGGTGTACGACGACGCCGCGTACGGCGCGGAGATCCACCACTTCGGCCCGGACGCGGACCTGTCCTCGGTCACCTTCCCGGACACCGACCTGGCCGCGCTCGCCGAGGGTTTCGGCTGCGCGGGCCTGACCGTCCGCACGGTCGCCGACCTCGACGGCGTGACGGCGTGGCTGGCCGGCCCCCGTGACCGCCCGCTCCTGGTCGACGCCAAGCTCACCAACGACGGCGGCTCCTGGTGGCTAGCCGAAGCGTTCCGGTAGCGCCACCGCCCTGAAGGACCCCTTCGGGACGTTGAACGTCTCGAAGGGGTCCTTCAGGGCATGCGCCTGCGGGCCGCTACCCGAGCACGGTCCTGACCAGCAGGAAGATGTTCAGTGCCGAGACCACCGCGGCGACGGCGACCCCGCAGAGCGTGGTGAGCCGGCAGTTGGCGAACTCGCCCATGACGTCGCGGCGGCGGGTGAGCCACACGAGCGGCACGAGCGCGAACGGGATGCCGAACGACAGCACCACCTGGCTGAGCACCAGCGCACGCGTCGGGTCGACACCCAGCGCCAGGACGAGCAGCGCCGGCGCCATCGTCACCAGCCGGCGGGCGATCAGGGGGAGCCGCCGGCGCAGGAACCCCGCCATGACGACCTGGCCGGAGTACGTGCCGACGCTCGACGCGGCGAAGCCGGACGCGAGCAGGGCCAACGCGAACGCCAGTGCCGCGCCGGGGCCCAGCGCGGCGCCGAGGCTGCCGTGCATGTCCGCGAGCGACGCGGCCGGCGCGCCGGTGCCGTGCAGCGCCCCGGCCGCGACGACCAGCATGCTGACGTTGACCACCCCGGCGACGCCGAGCGCGACGGCGATGTCGAGCCGGCTCGTGCGCAGTGCCCGGCGCCGGTCGCCGGTGGCCTGGTGCTGGCTGAGCGCCGAGTGCAGGTACACGACGTGCGGCATCACGGTGGCGCCGAGCATGCCGGTGGCCAGCAGGACACTGTCGACGCCGGCGAAGCCGGGCACCAGCCCCGCGCCGGCGCCGGTCAGCGGGCCGAGCCGCAGGACCTGGTACAGGAACCCGACGAGGATCACCGCGAGCAGCCCGATGATCGCGGACTCGAAGCGTCGCCGGCGCAGCGGCTGCAGCATGAGCAGGCCGAAGGACACGAACGCGGTGATGGCGGCGGCGGGCAGCAGCGGGATGCCGAAGAGCAGGTTCAGCGCCACGGCCGCGCCGACGAACTCGGCGAGGTCGGTGGCCATGGTGACCAGCTCGGCCTGTGCCCACAGCAACCCGGTGAGGGGCCGGGGACAGTGCTCGCGGCACAGCTCCGGGAGGTTGTGCCCGGTCACGATGCCGAGCTTGGCGGACAGGTACTGGACGAACATCGCCATCAGGCTCGCGCCCACGATCACCCACAGCAGCAGGTACCCGTAGCCGGCGCCCCCTGCCATGTTGGTGGCGAAGTTGCCCGGGTCGACATAGGCGACCGCGACGACGAACGCCGGCCCCATCAACGAGGCGACCGCCCGAACCCGCGACGGCGCGGCACCCACACGAACGGCGGCGACCGAACTGACCATGAACTTCCCCTTCCACAAACCCGCGAGTCCCGCGCCCGGACCCCGCGAGTCCCGCCTTCGGACCCCGCGAGTCCCGCCTTCGGACCCCGCGAGTCCCGTTCTCACGCCCACCCGTGCGGGCCGAGGAACGGGACTCACCGGGGCCGAGAGCGGGACTCGCGGGGGCCCGGGGCGGGACTCGCGCGGTCAGGTGAGCTTCTTGATCGCCTTCTCGATCATGCCGAGGTTCTCCGGGCTCGTGGCGTAGAGCAGCGGGTCCGGCTTCGGGGCGGATGCCTTGTCGCCCAGGGGTTCCGGGTTCTTGACGTAGCTGAACTCGTGCTGGCCGTCCGGGGCGGGGCCCGACGCCCAGCGGCCCTGGTCGCCGGCCGTGCCGTCGGACAGGTGCCAGATCGTGCCGGCGTGCTCGACGTACTCCTCGTCGAACAGCGCGCTGGGGACGACCGGGCCCTCCAGCCCGTCCTCCTGCAGCTCCTCGATGGCGGCCAGCCACATGTTCTGGTGCACCGTGTCGCGGGCCAGGTTGAACTTCAGCATCGCCCGCACGCCCGGGTCGTCGGTCATGTTGTACAGCCGCGCGGTCTGCAGGCGGCCCTGCGCCTCGGCGGCCACGTTGACCCGGAAGTCCGCCATCAGGTTGCCGCTGGCCACGATGTAGCGGCCGTTCCACGGCACCCCGTTGGAGTCCGACGGGGTCGCCCCGCCGCCGGCGACGATCGCCTGCTGCGGGTCCATCCCGCCGATCACCGCGGCGATGACCGGGTCCTTGTCGACCATCTCGGCGGTCGTCTCGGCCGGCGCGCCCTCCAGCAGCCGCGCCACCATGGTCGCCAGCATCTCGACGTGGCCGATCTCCTCCGTGGCCACGTCCATGATCAGGTCCTTGTACTTCCCCTCCATCCGGCAGTTCCAGCCCTGGAACAGGTACTGCATGGTCACGGTCATCTCGCCCCAGGCGCCGCCGATCAGCTCCTGAAGCTTGCGCGCGTAGTGGGCGTCGGGCTTCTCCGGTTTGGCTTCGAACTGAAGCCGGCTGGTGTGTCTGAACATGCCGGCGACGCTAGGAACGAGCAGTGACGGGCCCGCCACACCGCCACCACGGCGCCGGAACGGCTCCGTCACCGCCGCGTCGCAACGCCAGATCGGAACGATTCAAAAAATTGGACTGAGAAAGTTGTGAGCCCGGCATGTGGGGGAAATCCAGGCCGGTGATTGCGATACGGCTCCTCGGGGGGTTCGAGCTACAGGTGAAGGACGAGCCGGTAGCCGTCATCCCCAGCGCCCAACGGCTGCTCGCCTACCTCGCCCTGCGCGAGGGTCCGGTGACGCGGTCCACGGTCGCGGCGACGCTCTGGCCGGAGGCGTCCGCGCCCCGGGCGGCGGCGTGCCTGCGCTCCGCCTTGTGGCGGCTGGTGAAGCCGCTGCACGTGCTGGTCGAGGCCAACCGGGACCAGCTGCGGATCGCTGCGGCGGTGCGGGTCGACGTGCACGCCGTGCGGTCACTGGTGGTGGCCGGCCACGCCACCCTGCTGGACCCGCTGGTGCCGGTGACCGTGCTGGCCGCCGACCTGCTGCCCGGGTGGACCGAGCAGTGGGTGCTCGCCGAGCGGGACTGGGTGCGGCAGGTGTGCCTGCGTGCGCTGGAGCTGCTGAGCGAGCGGTTCCGCCAGCGGGGCGACCACTTCCACGCGCACGAGACCGCGGTCGCGGCGGTGCGCGGCGACCCCCTGCGGGAGAGCGCGCACCGGCGGCTGATCGAGCTGCACCTGGCGGACGGCAACCCGGCGGCGGCGGTGCGCCAGTACGCGACCTACCGGTCGCTGCTGCGGGACGAGCTGGGGGTGTCGCCGTCCCCGGAGATCCAGCGGCTGGTGGACCCGCTGCTGCGGGCCTGAGCGGGGGGTTTCCGGCGGCCGTTTGGGGGCAATCCCGATCACGGAGGTGACGCCATGAGTGAGCCGACGGACCCGGAGGGCCACAGCGCCGCCGAGGACCTGGACGAGGACCGGCTGCGGCTGGACCCGCTGGAGGCCGGCATGGATCCGCCCGAACGCTGGTCCCCGGCCATCGACCACGACGACGCCGACCCGCGCGACCTCGAGGAGCGCCTGCGCGAGGAGCAGCCGGAGCGCCTTCCGCGCCCCGACCCCCGCGACGAGGTGACCCGCATGGACGAGGAGGGTGAGCTGTCGGGCCGCCCGGCCGACCTCGAGGGTGAGATCGCGTTCGCCCGTGACTTCGAGGACCTGCCGGAGGAGGCCCGCCGCGGCCAGACGGCGGATGAGGGTGCTGGCTCGGTGGCGCGGGAGCTGCGCACGCCGCCACGCTCACCCGAATGAGTTAGTCCCAGGCGCCCCGAGCGGAGTTCCCGCCCGGGGCGCCGTCATGTCAACCGACCGTGGCCCGGTGTTCGACCACTCTGGACGCTTCCGGCAGCTGCCAGCGATGCACGCCCGCCCCCTGGGCGTACGCGAGATGCCCACCCAGGGCACCACCCGCGCCGAGCGCCGCGAGACCCAGCAGCCCCCACAGCCGGTGGTTCGACCGGTTGAGGAAGGACGCCGCGAACAACACCGACGCGACCGCGTTGGTCGCGGCGTGGACCAGGCCGACGCGGCGTTGCCGGGCGTCCAGCTCCGCGAAGTCGGCGAGGCCGAGCACCACGGCGGGCGGGGTGGCGAGCAGGCCCAGCCCGACCAGGCGCCGGGCGGCGTCGCGGGTCGCGGGGGTCAGGTCCAGCACCGCCGCGGACACGTACGCGCCGATGGGCACGGTGACCACGATCGGGTGGGCCGGGTGGCCCAGCCACTCCCCGCGGAGTACTCGGCGTAGTCCCGGCCGCACCCGTCGCACGGTCCTCAGCACCGCCACGCCGGCGCTGTCGAGGGCCCTGATGTCTTCCGCCCGTCGCAACAACTTGTGCATGTTCATGCGGGCGGGTACCCGGTCGCGGTCAGACGGAACGGCGGACGCCGCGGCCACGCAGCGCCAGGCCGAGCCCGATCATGGCGACGGCCAGGATCAGGTGCAGCCAGTTGTCCGCGTCGTTGACCGGGACGAAGTTCGCCGCGCTGCTCTGGTCGATCAGCAGGCCGTAGAGCCACAGCACGGCGTAGATCGCGCCGCCGACGAGGAGGAACTGGATGGCGCCGCCCGGGGTGCGGGCCAGGGCCAGGCCGGCGATGCCGAACAGCAGGTGCACGATGTTGTGCAGGATCGACACGCACAAGACGCCGAGCAGCATCGCCGTCGACTCCTGGCCGGCGAACTTCATGCCCTCGTACTGTGTGGTCAGTCCCGGGATGAACCCGGCGATGCCGACCACCAGGAACACCACCGCCACGACCATGGCGGTGAGCTGAGCCGGATTTCTGGTACTGACGGTGTTGGCCATGACGCTACCTCCGCTGGCGGGGTGGGACGACCGGAATACCCCGGTTCCGGGGCCCGAACCGCGGGTAGCCCACCGGCATGAACGGACTTCTCGGCATCTACCTCAGGGACCAGCTGGCGCTGGGCGTCGCATGGCGTGAGCTGGCCAAACGCGCGGCGGGCAACAACAAGGGCAGCGAGACCGGCACCGCCCTGGCCCGGGTCGCGACCGCGATCGCCGAGGACGTGACGACCTTCCGGGACATCATGCGCCGCCTCGGCATCCGCCCCGATCCGGTGAAGAACGTGGCGGTGACCGTCGCGGAGCGTGTCGGCCGGCTCAAGCCGAACGGCAGGCTGCTCGGTTACTCGCCACTGAGCCGGTTCGAGGAGCTGGAGTTCCTGATCATGGGCATCGAGGGCAAGAAACAGCTGTGGGCCACCCTCCGCGACCTGGCCGGCCTCGGCGCACGGCTGCCCGAGGTCGACTTCGACGGGCTGATCGAGCGGGCGGCGGCACAGCGGCGGGAGCTGGAGCCCCACCGGACCGACGCCGGCATGGAAGCGTTCGTCACAGCCAGTCCCGACGCCTAAACACCAGGGGATGACCCACCGCCGGTTGGTTCTGGGATGATGCCGCCGACACCCCAGCCCGAGGAGGCGGCATGGCCGGTCAGTTCGAAGGCACCGTGGAGATCGACCGGCCGGTCGCGGAGGTGTTCGCGTTCCTCGCGGCCGGGACCAACGACCAGAAGTTCAGCCCGCGGGTGCAGCGGATCGAGAAGTCCACGGACGGGCCGGTCGGCGTCGGCACCGTGTTCACGAGCACGGTGAAGGACGCCGGGCTGACGAGCGGGCGGGCGTTTCGCATCACGGAGTTCGAGGAGCCGGTGAAGCTGCGCTGGGCCGAGCAGTCGAAGAACCTCGTCACCGCGGTCGAGGGTGGCTACGACCTGACCGACCTCGGCGACGGGCGGACCCGGCTGCGGGTGTTCAACGTGTTGCAGGGCCACGGGATCGGCAAGCTCATCGCCGGGTTCGCACTCAGGGCCGCGCAGAAGGACGCCCCCGCGTTCGCGAACCGCATCAAGGCCGCGATCGAGGCCGAGCCCCGCCCCGGCACGCCCTGAAAGGCGCGTTCGAGACATGCTCCGTGCCCTGAAAGGCGCTTTCGAGACATCGGCGCTGTCCTGAAAGGCGCTTTCGGGACGTTGAGCCTGGATCCACCGGTGGGTTGCTTGTGGTTCTTGCCATGCGGCGGGTGCGGCCTGGTCACGCCCGCTGCGCGGGCGCCGGGCGCGCAGCGCCCGGCGCGCACCCGTGGGGTGAGCTGCCGCGAATGTGCCGTCCGCCGGAGTGCAGCCGCCCTGAAAGGCGCGTTCGAGACATGGGCCATGCCCTGAAAGGCGCGATCAGGGCGTTCAACGTCCCAAACACGCCTTTCAGGACAGCGGCGATGTCTCAAACGCGCCTTTCAGGACACCAAAGCCAGGAGGCGGCACCCAAAACCATCCGTGGATCCAGACTCAACGCCCTGAAAGCGCCGTTCAGGACACCAACCACGTCTCAAACGCGCCTTTCAGGGCACCCGGGATGTCTCGAACGCGCCTTTCAGGGCACCCGCCATGTCTCGAAGGGGTCCTTCAGGGCATGGGCCGGGCGGGTCGTTACTTCAGCGCGTACGCCCGGGTGATCGTCACCCGGTGGGCGTAGCCGTCCCGGTCGGTGACGCTCGCCCGCAGGGACACGAACTCCGCGCCCGCCGGGTGGGCGACCGTCGCCTGCCACCGGTCGTGGTCGCGCCGGACGGTGGCCGGCTGCCAGGTCCCACCGTCGTCGTAGGACACCTCGACGACCGGCGTGTTCACCTGGCCGACGTCGCCGCCGTTGCGTTCCACGGTCACGGGGAACGTGAACCGCTTCCCGGCCGGCGCCGCGTTGTGGTCGTCGAGGTTCGGCGCGAACCGGACCGCGAGCAGCCCCAGGTCGGCGGGCACCCGGCCGTCGACGTGCGCCGACCGGAACGTCCACTCACCACTGATCACAGTGGACAGGCGGGCGTCGGTCCGGTTGGCCGTGGCACGCAGCGTGTACTCGGCGGGCTCGGGCGCGACCTTGAAGAAGCCGCCGAAGGGGTACGGGCTCTCCCCGATCACCTGGCCGTCCCGCAGCAGCGTCGACGAGCCGGTGCCACCGGGGTAACCCAACCGGCCGGGGCCCTGGTCGGTCGCCATCGGCACCTCGAGGTTGACCTCGTCGCCCAGGCGGGCGGCGAAGTAGTAGTCGTCCGACCGCGGGAACGACGGCCCGAAGACACCCACGTTCCAGCGTTCCCGGGTGGTGTGGCCGAGCCGGAAGGTCCTCGGCACGACCACGGAGACCGTCGACACCGGGTTGCTGTCCAGGTTCGGGAGCTCCCAGAAGTCGGCGTCCCACGGCACGTCCGGGGTGTAGAACTCGGTCAGCGTGTACGGCAGCGGCATGGTGATGAAGCGCTCCCGGAGGCCGATCATCCCCGGCGCGGTCGCCGCGTGCGACGAGCGCACCGTCGCGAACTGGCGGTCGTGGTAGGTCCACGCCAGTGTCCGGGGCACCGTGCCGTTCTCCGTGTGCCGCACGTTGTACAGGTACGGGCTGCGGTCGAACGACGTGCCGTTCCACTCCCCCAGCCGCGCCTCGACGGAGAAGGTGAACCTGTCCTTCTTGGACGTCGTGGCGGGAATGACGAGCTGGTGGTCGAAGTTCGCCAGCCAGATCGTGTATCCCGTCGTGCCCCACGAGGTCTGGCGGGCGAAGTCGATGATCGCCCGGCCGGTCCTGGCGTTCGGCTGGTCGAGCGTGAACGCGGGCTGCTTGGCCTCGCGGGCGTCCACGACCATCGACGTGTCACCGGTGATGGTCACGGCCGGCTCGGCGAAGTCGGCGTTCACGTAGTCGTCGCCGGCCAGCGTCTGGACCGTGGCGTCGAAGTAGTACTCGCCCTTCGGCAGCCGCACGACGGCCGTGCCGGACTCGTCGTAGGCGTTGTACGCCTTGGGGTTGTCGACGTCGCTGAACCCGGCGTAATAGAGGTCGGTCGGCGCGCCGTTGCGGTCGATGAGCTGCACCGTCACGTCATAGCTCTCGACCTCGCGGTTCACCTGGACCGGCGTGCGCACCGTCTGCCCGGCACCGGTCGCGGTCACGATGCCGCCGTACTCGCCGTCGGCCGCGTCGACCTTCGTGTCGGTGGTGACGGTCGCGCTCGCCTGCCCACCGGCGGGCACGGTCAGCCGCGTGGGCTCGATCGTGAACATCCCCTGCGGCGCCGGGGATCCACCCGGTCCCGTGACGTCGGCGGTGAGGTCCAGGGTGACGGGCTCGGTGCCGGAGTTGGTGTAGGTCAGGGTCTTCGCGATCGGCTGGTCGTCGTCGTGGGGCCACCGCGCGATGCCGTTGTTGAGCACGCCCGGTGAGACGACCACCGTGGCGGTGTCGGCCCTGGCGACGTCGACGCGGCCGGCGCCCTGCTCGAACACGGTCGAGGTGCCGTTCGGCTCGGCGCTGCCGGTCAGTGCCGCCTTGAGCTGGTCGGGGCGCCAGTCCTGGTGCTGGGCGGCGAGGATGGCGGCGGCGCCGGTGACGTGCGGCGCGGCCATGGAGGTGCCGGAGATCGACACGTAGCCGTCCGCGGCCGGGTCACCGATCTGGCCGTTCTTCGCCCGGGCGGCGACGATGCCCACGCCGGGCGCGGTGATCTCCGGTTTGATCGCGCCGCCGTCGGTCCGGCCACGGCTGGAGAACTCGGCGAGCTCGTCGTCCCGGTCCACTGCACCGACGGTCAGCGCGGACTCCGCGACACCGGGGCTGCCGACGTTCACGCCGGTGTTGCCGGCCGAGAGGACGAACAGCACACCGGTCTCCGCGGTGAGGCGGTCGACCGCCTGCGACATCGGGTCCGTGCCGTCACTGGGGAACGTGGTGCCGAGGCTCATGTTGACGACGTCGGCGCCACTGGCCGCCGCCCACTCCATGCCCGCGATGATCCACGAGTCCTGCCCGGAGCCGCCGTCGTTCAGCACCTTCCCGTTCAGCAGCTTGACATCCGGTGCGACGCCCTTGTACTTCCCGTCGCTGGCCGCACCGCTGCCGGTGATGATCGACGCGACGTGCGTGCCGTGCCCGACCCGGTCGTCGTCGGTGTCGCTGCGGGTGAAGTTCTTCGCGCCGACGACCGCGTCCGACAGGTCGGGGTGCGTGGCGTCGATCCCGGTGTCCAGCACGGCGACCGTGGCGCCGGCGCCGGTGTGTCCCGCGGCCCAGGCGTCCGGCGCGCCGATCTGCGCCACGCTCCGGTCCAGGGTGGCGCGCACCGGCCCGTCGAGCCAGACGTGCTCGGCGGCCTTGGCGGTGGGCCAGAACGTGCCGGACCGCTCGACCGAGACGGCGGCCGCGCTCAGGGCCGGCAGTTCCTGGCTGACCTGCACGCCCGCCGTCCGGGGAGTCCGGCCGGCGTAGTCGACGATCAGCGGCAGTCGCTCCTTCGACGCGTCGTCGTAGCCGGTCCTGGCCAGCTCCGTGACGTCGAAGAGCCGGGGGTCGAGCTTTCCCTTGGACAGCAGGGCGAGCGCGTCCTCGGGGAGCACGTGCACGTCCCCCTGCTCGTCCTTGCGCGAGTAGAAGGCGACGTGTTCGCGGCCCTTGGCGGGCAGCACGTTCACCCCACGCATCCCGCCGAGCGTGACCTTGTCCCCGGTCAGCAACGTGACCGTCGGCCCGGCCGGTGCGCCGGCGGCTTGTGTACCCGGCACGGCACCGGCCGCCGGCGCGACCACCACCGCCCCGGCGGCCACCACCGCGGCGAACAGGCTCGTCCGAGCCCGTCTGTGGATCATCAGTCCTCCCAGTAGACCCGCGGCGGCACCTCGCCGGCCGCCACTCGGCCGACGTCTGTACGCGAGCGGATACCGGCGCGTTGCATCCACCCCTGACAGGACTGCCTCAACGGGCACAACCAGCGACCGAACACGCCGTGTCACATTCGCCGGCCCTGGATCGACGTAGCCCACATGGCGCAACCACAGCCGGCCGTAGAACCCTTCGCGCGGCACCACTGGCCCTTCCACGCGATGGCACTGACACGAACCGGCTACGAGGTCGTGGCCGCCTGCGGCGACGGCACGGTCCGGCGATGGGACACGGTCACCGGCTCCCAGCTCGGGGAGCCGATCATCGCCGACACGGACTTGGTGCTGTTGGTGGCGGCCGCTGGGACCCGCCACATCGTCAGCGGCGGCGACGACGGCAACGTCCGCTGGTGGGACCCCAAAACCGGCAAAATGCTCACCCTCCCCACGCACATGCGTCAGGGCAGGGTGTCGGCCATGGCGTTCGGACCGGACGGCGATCACCTTGTCAGTGGGGATGTCGACGGCGACATTCATCGCTGGGATGTCCGTAAGGACAAGCAGATCAGCCCACCCATGCACGGTCACGAAGGACCGGTGCGTGCGGTGACCATGTCGCCGGACGGCAGAATGATCATCAGCTGCGGTGTCGACGGAACTGTCCGACGCTGGGACGCCACCACCGGCGCCCCGGTCGGCGAACCCCTCACCGGCCACCAAGGCTGGGTGTACGCGGTGACCGTGTCGCCGGACGGCAGTCAGATCATCAGCGCCGGCGACGACGCCATCCTCCGCTGGAACACCGCCACGGGCTCACCGATCGGGGAACCGCTCACCGGCCACAACGGCAACGTGTTCGCTGTGACAACAACGCCGGATGGCACGCAGATCATCAGCGGCGGCAGCGACGGCACCATCCGGCGCTGGGACGCCACCACCGGCGCCCCGGTCGGCGAGCCACTCACCGGCCACCAAGGCTGGGTCCGGACGGTCCTGGTCACGGATGGCGGCCAGATCATCAGCTGCGGCAACGACGGCACGATTCGCCGCTGGGCCGCTGCCACCGGCGAGCCGGTCGGTGAACCCATCACCAGCCTGGTCGTGGCCGTCAACGCCGTGGCCCTCAACGAGGTCACCGGCGAGGTCGTCAGCGCCAGCATCGACGGGGCGGTGCGGGTGTGGCATCGCGAGACCGGACAGGGGTTGGGCCGCCTGTCCGGTCCGGACAACTGGATCAACGCGCTGGCCATCGCCCCCGACGGTGGCGAGATCATCTGTGCCGGAGAGGAAGGATGGATCAACAGGTGGGGCGCGACGACGCACGAACCGTTGGCCTCCCTGCTGGGCCATGACGGCGCGGTGCGTGCGGTCGCGTTCACCCCGGACAGCCAGGTGATCGTCAGCGGCGGCGCGGACGGCACAATACGCCGCTGGGACCGCGAAACCGCCAATCAGCTCGGCGAGCCGATGACGGGGCACCGGGGTCCGGTCCACGCCGTCGCCGTGACGCCCGACGGGAAGCGAATCATCTCCGCCGGCAAGGACGACGGCCGCATCTTCAGGTGGAGTGTCCGGACCGGAGAGGCCGTCGGCGAGTGGATCACCGGGCACGACGGGGGCGTGCTGACCGTGGCGGTGTCCCCGGACGGCAACCAGATCGTCAGTGGCGGTGGGGATGGCTCCATCGGGCTGTGGAACCGCAGAGGGCAGGTGCTTCGGGGATGGCGGGGGCACAGCCGATCGGTGACCGTCGTCAGGTTCAGTGCCGATGGGCGGCGGGTCGTCAGCGGTGGTGCGGACAACGTGATCCGTCAGTGGGACGCCGCCACCGGTGAGCCCGTCGGGGCGTCGCTCACCGGGCATGAGGGCACGGTCACCTCGCTGGCGATCCCCCGTGCGGGCACGGTGATCCTGTCGGGGTCCGCCGACGGGACCGTGCGCGCGTGGGACCTGGACACCGGCACGCAGGTCGGCGGCGGCGTTCCCGAGGTGGCCGCTGGTGTGCTGGCCGACGTGCTCAGTGACCTCGAGGCCGACGAGGACCGCCTCGACATCGCCGAGGACGTGCAGCGGATCGCGGCGATGCTGGCCGCGTTGTCGGTGCGGCCGCCGTTGTCGGTGGCGTTGCTGGGTGACTGGGGCACGGGCAAGTCGAGCTTCATGCGGCAGCTGCGGAGCCGGATGACCGACATCGCGGCGCGGTCCCGGACGTCGGCGGACAGCGCGTTCGCGTCGAACCTGCGGCAGGTGACGTTCAACGCGTGGCACTACAGCGACGACCACCTGTGGGTCGGGCTCATCGAGCACATGTTCCGCGAACTGGCCACAGTGGACACAGCGGCCGACGAGGGCACGGCCGAGCAGGTGGCCGAGCTGAAGGCGACCCTGTCGACCAGGAAGGCGGAACGCGACCGCCTGGACGCCGATCTCACCGCGATCAACCGGATCGACACCGAACGCGGCTGGTTCGCCGCGCTGCGGGCGCCGCTGCGCAGTGCGCGGGTAGCACGCGCCGCGCTGGCCAGTGCGTGGCGGGAGCTACGCGGGTGGCGCTGGCTCGCCCTGCTGGCCACCGGGATCGGGATCGCCGGTGTCGTGCTGAGCATCCGGTTGGGACAGTCGCAGCTGGCGTGGGCCGGCGGCGTGGTGGCCGCCGCTGCCGGGCTGGTCTCGCCGGCGGTCGCGGCGTGGCGCCGGCTGACCAGGTCCACCGAGGACGTTCGGCGGCAGTTGTTGCGGCGCAAGGACGAGCTGGACAGGGACATCCGGGAGGCCGACGACGAGCTGGGCCGGATCGAGCCCGCGCACCGGCTGGACCGGCTGCTCGCCGAGATCAGCACGGCCGAGCGGTACGAGAGCTTCCGCGGCCTGACCGGACGCATCCACCACGACCTGCGCAGGCTCAGCGAGGACCTCGCCGCGGCGCGGGAGACCTGGGTCCGGCGCGGCCGCGCGGGCACGCCACCGCTGCAGCGGATCGTGCTGTACGTCGACGACCTGGACCGGTGCGCGCCGCAGCGGGTGGTCGACGTGCTCCAGGCCGTCAACCTCCTGCTGACCATGGACCTGTTCATGGTCGTGGTCGCGGTGGACCCGCGCTGGCTGCTCAAGGCGCTGAGCCGCCACCACCGCGGCCTGCTGCGCGACGTCGGCGGCGTGCGGCAGCAGGTGAGCCCGCTCGACTACCTGGACAAGATCTTCCACATCCCGTTCGCACTGCGGCCGATGGGCTCGCGAGCCGGCACGTTCCTCCGCTCGATGCTGCCGGTGGACGAGGAACCGGAGCAGACACCGGAACCGGCGCGGTTGCCGGCGGTCGAGCGGCCGGCCACCGAGCCGGTGGCGGACACGCCGGAACCCGTCGGCGCGGCGGACCACGCACACACGACCGAAGCGGCGGTGGTGGTGCGCGTCGCGTCCCCACCGGTCGCCACGCTCAACTCGGCAGGTCTGCGGGTGCGGCAGGTGGAACAGGACTTCCTCGCCGGGCTCGCGCCCCTGCTCCCCACCCCGCGTGCGGTGAAGAAACTCGCCAACCTGTACCGGCTCGTGCGCCTGTCCATCCACCCCGGACAGCTGGACGACTTCCTCGGCGACCGCGAGGGCGGTCCGTACCAGGCCGCCGCCCTCCTGCTGGCCGCGCTGGTCGCCGACCCACGCGGCGCACGGGCCCTGCTCGTCACGCTGACGACCGCCCCACCCGGCCAGGACATCACGCAGGTACTGCCCGACGACCGCCTGGCCACGCTAGTCAAGGAACTACGCGACAGCGGCGTCGGCGTCCACGGCGACACCACGACCTACCGAACGTGGGCGACAGCCGTGGCCCGCTACGGGTTCGAGACCTACGACCTGTTCACCGAACAAGCCGCGAAACGGTAACGCCAGGCCGTCGGGCGGGATCGGGACGGCGGCCAACCTCCCAGCACCACTGTGCACGTTCACACAATCTTGCCCAGGTGCACTTGAAACGATCTCGGTCATGCGGTTCTATCAACGTGAGCTGGGTGCGTAGCGCGCTGTGTACGTTCACAGCGAGGCCACCAACGCCGCATGGAAGTGGGGCGCGTTCAGCGGCGCGAGGTGAGGTGAGCCACGAACATGATCACGCCGATGCCGCGGAACTGTCCATACCGCAACGCCCGCTTCCCGTGCCACGTCAGCCATCGACGGGCCCCGCGGCCGTCCGGTGGGCGGTCGCGCGTCCTGGTCCACCGATCTCCCCTGATCTGGACAGGGATGACATGAACACGGTACTTTCCGGCGAAATGTTAACGTAAACATTGAACGCGAGGAACGACGATGGCGTCGACTCCGACCACCGGTCGCCCCCGCGGTTCGCGTCGGCGACTCGACCGGCGCGGCTGGATCTTCGTGGCGCCGTTCCTGGTCGTGTTCGCGCTCACATTCCTGGCGCCCATCGGCTACGCCGTCCAGCTGAGCCTGTTCCAGGAACAGGCTTTCTTCGGGGGCACCACGTTCGTCGGCGTCGACAACTACGTGGAGCTCTTCGCGGACAGCCGTTTCTGGAGCGGCTTCCTGCGGGTGATGGTCTTCCTCGCGGTGCAGGTGCCGATCATGCTGGCGCTCGCCCTGGTCGCGGCGCTGGCCATCGACAGCGCCCGGCTGCACGCGGCCGGCTTCTTCCGGATCGTGATCTTCCTGCCGTACGCGGTCCCGGCGGTCGTCGCCACCCTCATGTGGGGCTACATGTACGGCACCAACTTCGGGCTGGCCGCCGACCTCAACGACCTGTTCGGCACCGCGATCCGGCCCCTGTCACTGAACTGGGCGCTCGCCTCGATCGGCAACATCGTCACCTGGGAGTTCGTCGGCTACAACATGATCATCTTCTACTCGGCGCTGCGGGTCGTCTCGAACGAGCTGTACGAGGCGGCCGCCATCGACGGCGCCGGGGCGTTCCGGACGATCGTCAGCATCAAGCTGCCCGCCCTGCGCGGCGCCATCGTGATCGCGACCATCTTCTCGATCATCGGCAGCTTCCAGCTGTTCAACGAGCCGAACATCCTGCGCGGGCTGATACCCACCGTGCTCACGACGGACTACACGCCGAACATGTACGCGTTCTACCTGTCCTTCGGCGGCCAGCAGTACAACTACGCGGCCACCGTCGCGATCGTGATGGGCGTGATCACCGCGGTCATCGCCTACGTGGTGCAGCTGCGCGGCGCGCGGAAGGGCATGTGATGCACAGGATGCCCGGCAAGTCGAGGGTGCTGACGGCGGTCGCGTCCCTCTATCTCGTCTACACGCTGCTGCCGCTGGTCTGGCTACTGATCAACGCGACCAAGTCGCAGGCGGCCCTGTTCGCCACCCCCGGCCTGTGGTTCGGCGGGCCGTTCTCGCTGTTCGCCAACATCGGCGAGACGTTCACCTACGACAACGGCATCTTCCTGCGGTGGCTGGGGAACACGCTCCTGTACGTGGTGCTCGGCGCGGGTGGGGCGACGCTGCTGGCCACCGCGGCCGGCTACGGGCTCGCCAAGTACCGGTTCTCCGGGCGGCGCGCGGTGTTCGCCGTCATCCTCGGCGCGATCGCGATTCCCGGCACCGCGCTCGCCGTGCCGACGTTCCTGATGTTCAGCGCGATGGGCCTCACCAACACGCCGTGGGCGGTGATCATCCCGTCGCTGGTGAGCCCGTTCGGCCTCTACCTCATCTGGGTCTACGCCACCGACGCGGTGCCCGACGAGCTGGTCGAGTCGGCCCGGATCGACGGCGCCGGCGAGATCCGGATCTTCTTCTCCGTGGCGCTGCGGCTGCTCGTGCCGGGCATCGTGACCGTCGCGCTGTTCGCCGTGGTGTCCACGTGGAACAACTACTTCCTCCCCCTGGTCATGATCAACGATCCGGGCTGGTACCCGCTGACCGTCGGGCTGAACCAGTGGAGCGGCCAGGGCCGGGGCGCCGGCGCGGAGCCGATCTACCACCTCGTGATCACCGGGTCACTGCTCACGATCATCCCGCTCATCGCCGCCTTCCTGCTCCTGCAACGGTTCTGGCAGTCCGGCCTGAGCGCGGGCAGCGTCAAGCAGTAGGAATCCGCACACCGTCGTGAAAGGACGTCTCATGACCCGAACCCGGCGCCGCGGCACGGTAGCCGCGGCCGTGGCGACCTCGCTGGCCTTACTGCTCGCGGGATGTTCCTCCGCCGAGGACTCCGGCTCCGGCGGCGACGCGTCCCCCGAGGCACTGGACGCCGCCCTGGAGAAGGGCGGCACGATCACGTACTGGAGCTGGACACCGTCGGGCAAGGAGCAGGCGGCCGCGTTCGAGAAGGCGTACCCGAAGGTCAAGGTCGAGTTCGTGAACGTCGGCACCGGCGAGGAGCACTACACGGCGGTGCAGAACGCGATCAAGGCCGGCCGCGGCGGTCCGGACGTGGCGCAGATCGAGTACCGGGCGCTCCCGCAGTTCGCCCTGCAGGGGTCGCTGGTCGACCTCACCGGTTACGGGCTGGAGGACCTCAAGGACGACTACACCACGTCCACCTGGGAGTCGGTGCACGTCGGCGACGGGCTCTACGGCCTGCCCCAGGACTCCGGCCCCATGGCGATGTTCTACAACAAGGAGGTCTTCACCACCTACGGCATCGAGGTGCCGAAGACCTGGGACGAGTACGTGGCCGCGGCGCAGAAGCTGCACACCGCCGACCCGACCAAGTACATCGCCTCGGACGCCGGGGACCCCGGTTTCACCACGAGCCTGATCTGGCAGGCCGGCGGCCGGCCGTTCAGGACGGAGGGCGAGCGCGACGTCACCATCGACCTGCAGGACGAGGGCACGAAGAAGTGGACCGCCGTCTGGAACAAGCTCGTCGAGGGCAAGCTGGTCACGAACATCACCGGATGGACCGACGAGTGGTACCGGGCGCTCGGTGACGGGACCATCGCCACGGTGACGGCCGGCGCGTGGATGCCGGGCATCCTGATGGAGTCGGTGCAGGCCGCGTCCGGCAAGTGGGCCGTGGCCCCGATCCCGACCTACGACGGCAAGCCGACCACCGCCGAGCACGGCGGCAGCACCGAGTCGGTGTTGAAGCAGAGCGACAACCCGGACCTGGCGGCGGCGTTCGTGCGGTGGCTCAACAACGACCAGGCCAGCATCGACGTCTTCCTGGAGAGCGGCGGCTTCCCCGCCACCACGGCGGACCTCGAGTCGAGCAAGTTCCGGGAGTTCTCCTCGCCGTACTTCGGCGGACAGAAGATCAACGAGGTGCTGACCACCGCCGCCACCCAGGTGTCCTCCGGCTGGGAGTACCTGCCCTACCAGCTCTACGCCGAGACCATCTTCTACGACACCGCGGGCCAGTCGTACGTGAACAACAGCGACATCAACGCCGGCCTCCGCACCTGGCAGGACGCCCTTGTGCAGTACGGCAACCAGCAGGGCTTCACCGTGAACGGCGGTTGACCGGCGGCGCGGCGGGACGCCGCCGGGAAGGGCGGCACGATCAGACGGTTCACCGACACCGCGCTCCGCCCCACCCCGATCGAACCGGCCCACGAGCCGCAGCCCGGGCTACCTCCCGACGCCATCCGCTGCAGCACCGCGTCGGTAGTGTTCGAGCAGCTGGACGAACTCCGCCGCGGGCCTGTCCAGCCAGGCAGGGCTGAACCCGAGGTCGAAGCCGTAGTTCTCCCTGGTCCAGCGCAGCTCGTCGTGTCGGTCACGGAGCCGCGCGCCCCGGGTCGAACCGCGGACCAGCAGCTGGGCCACGGGCGCGAGGACGCGGGCAAGCCCGTCCGCCCTGGTCCCGCCGGCCGGCAGCGAGGCGAGATAGCGGTCGTAGGTGCGGAGCCGGATCGCGACCACGGTGGTGGGGGCCTTGACGACGGCGACGGCCTCCACGTCCTGCCACGGCACCGTGCCGCCCGAGGCCAGCTCGATGCCGCCGGGGGTGAGGGTCATCTTGGCCAGCCCCTGGCGGACCGAGACCACCGCGGTGTAGAGCCCTGCCCCGCCGAAGAACGCGATCGACAGCAGGCCGATCACGAAACCCACGACACTGCCCAGGGTCAACAGCCACCCGCCGAGGGCCACGAACGCCACGCTGCCCAGTACGCCCACCGCCAGCTTGTGTGCCTTGGGCCGCACCACGTGGCGTTCCAGAGCCGGCATCGCGTCACCTCCTCCGCGCTGCCGGGAAGGTACCCGACGCCTGCTCACAAAAGTCTGACGTTTGGAGTGACGCTGGGGCAGATGGCCTGACCGCGGGGCACGCCGTCGTCGACCTCGGGTCTCGGCTCCGGTAGACCCGGGTTCCCACCACAGAAGGGAAGCGTTGTGCAGCGCCATACCGGAACCCTCCTGATGACCCTGACCGCGGCGCTCGTGTTCGGCGGGGCAACCCCGCTGGCACAGGCCGAGAGCAGCCCGTTCGACGGATATGACCAACAGCAGCTCGTCTGGGGGCCCTGCCCGTTCACGCCGACCGAGGGCACCCGGCCCGCCGAGTGCGCGCTCGTCACCGTGCCCCGGGACTGGGCCGCGCCGGACCGCGGCGTCGACCTCCAGGTCGCCATCAGCCGCGTCAGAGCCACCGGGGACCGCCTCGGTGCCGTCCTCATCAACCCCGGCGGGCCGGGTGGGCAGGGGACGTCGTTGCCCGGCGCCCTCGCCGCGCTGCAGCCCGCGCTGAACGAGCGGTACGACCTCGTCGGGATGGACCCGCGCGGCACCGGGCAGGAGGGCGGCGCGGCGCCGTTCACGTGCGCGGTCCCGATCGACCGGCTGTCGCAGCGGACCGACCTCGACGCGCGGGACCGGTCGGCGGACAGCATCGCCGAGCACCGCAAGGCGCCGCGGGCCGTCGCGGAGGCCTGCCAGAGCGACGCGCTCACCCCGTACATCACCACCTGGCAGACCGCGCACGACATGGAGCTGATCCGGCGGCTGCTCGGCGAGTCCGCGCTGAACTACCTCGGCTACTCCTACGGCACCTGGCTCGGCGCGAAGTACGCGTCGCTCTTCCCCGCCGGCGCCGGCAAGATGGTGCTGGACTCGAGCGTGAACTGGCAGGGCCGGCTGCAGGCGGCCTTCGAGGCGTGGCCGCCGATCAACCAGCGGATGTTCGACGACGTGTTCCTGCCGTGGATGGTCCGGCAGTTCCCGGAGATCGTCGGGGCGACACCGGCCGAGGCGAAGCAGACCTGGGAGCAGGTCCGCGTCTTCTACGCCGAGCAGGACCTCCTCGCGCCCGACACCTACGACGGCGTGTTCACCGGCATGGGCAGCGAGCTCCGGTGGGTGTTCGGCGCGTTGATCCTCACCCTCGGCGCGTCGGAGCTGCACGGCACCGAGCTGGTGATCCCCGCCGGCCTGCGTGCGGAGCTGGACGAACTCGGCGTCCCGGTCGCGGACCTGACCGCCCGGACGGCCGCCGCGGCCGTGCGTGCGGAGGAGGACTACACCCACGTGTCCGGCACCCGCTACGCCGTCGCGTGCGGCGACCAGCCCACCCGCTCGGCCGCGTGGTACAAGCGGCTCAGCGACCGGCAGGGGCCGGTGTACCCGTTGTTCGGCTGGGCGTACGGCCTGTCGGAGCCGTGCGGCTACTGGTCGGACGAGCCGCGCCAGACGCTGCCCACGCTGCCGGCCGAGGTGGCCGGCCGGGTGCTGGTCGTGCAGAGCGAGTTCGACCCGCAGACCGGGTACGAGCAGGCCCGGGCCGCGGTCCGCGCCGCGCCCGGCGTGACCCTGGTCGCGGTGGACGACTCCCCGTTCCACGGCCAGTACATCCTCGCCGGCAACCCGTGCGTCGACGGGATGGTGAACGTGTTCCTGCTGCGGAACTCCCGGCCGGGCAACGCCGTCTGCCCGAGCGTGCCGCTGCTGGGCGACGACGAGGTGTTCCCGGTCCCCGGGCCCGTGGGGTCCCGCCCCGCCGTGCTGCAGGCCCAGGCCGCGCCGCCGCTGACGGGACTGCGTGCCGAGGTGCGGGACCGGATCACGACGATCAACGCGCGCTGACGCGTCACGTCTCGTGGTGGCGCCGTTCGCGGTAGGCGCGGGTCTTGTGGCGGTTGCCGCAGGAGGACATGGCACACCAGCGGCCGGTGCCGTTGCGGGAGGTGTCGTGGAACGCCCAGCGGCAGTCCGGCGCGGCACACAGCCGCACGCGCCGCCACCGGCCGTCGGCCACGGCGCGGGCGACCTCCGCCACGAGCGGGCCGAGGAACGCGGTCGGACCGGCGGGCACGAGGTCGAGCGTGCCCGCAGGTCCGACCGCGGCCAGCCGTAGGGGGAAGCGGGCCAGGGCGGCGTCCGAGTCGGCGCCGGCCATGGCCGCGCGGAGGGCGGTGCGCAGCTCGACGGCCGCGGCCAGGTCCGCCTCCCCCAGCTCGGTGCCGGCGTCGACGAGCGCGTGGTCCGCCAGCCAGTCCGCGAGGGCGCCGGGGGAGCTCAACGCGTCACCGCCGGCGTGCACCACGCCGTGCCGGCTGAACGACCGCTCGTCGAGCGTGTTGAGGAACCTGACCACGACCTCCAGCACGACACCACTGTAGCCCGACAGTGGTGTTGCCCGTCCGCGACACCGCTGTTACCTTTTACTGGTGTCGAAGCCGAGCCCGTTCACCGTGTCGATCCCGGACGAGTCCCTGACGGACCTGCGCCGCAGGCTCACGATGACCCGCTGGCCCGTGGAGATCCCGACGCCGGGCTGGTCGGCCGGTGCGGAGCCGGCGGCGATCCGGCGGCTCGCCGCCTACTGGGCCGACGGGTTCGACTGGCGGACGCGGGAGGCGGCGATCAACCAGCTGCCGCACTTCACCGTGCCGATCGGTGGCGAGCAGGTCCACTTCCTGCACTACCGCGGCGAAGGCGACCACCCGTTCCCGATCGTGCTGACCCACGGCTGGCCGAGCACCTTCCTCGAGCACGTGAAGCTCGCCGACCGGCTCGCCCGTCCCAGCCGGTACGGCGGAAACCCCGAGGACTCGTTCGACGTCGTGGTGCCGTCGCTACCCGGCTTCACCTTCTCGGCACAGCGGACCGACGGCGCGCGGACCCACGACCTGTGGCACACCCTCATGCGCGACGTGCTCGGCTACCAGCGGTACGGCGCCCACGGCGGCGACCTCGGCACCGGCGTGACCACCTGGCTCGCCCGCGCCTACCCGGACTCACTCACCGGCATCCACCTGCTCGCCACCATCCAGCCACCGAACGTCCCCGAGGAGGACCAGACCCCGGAGGAGAAGGAGTACCTGGCGGAGGTCGCCCGCTGGCGCCAGGAGGAAGGCGGCTACCAACACCAGCAGTCGACGCGCCCGATGACCCTCGCACACGGGCTGAGCGACTCCCCCACCGGACTGCTGGCGTGGATCGCGGAGAAGTACCGAGCGTGGAGCGACTGCGGCGGCGACCTCGCCACCCGCTTCACCGACGACGAGGTGCTCACGCAGGTCAGCCTCTACTGGCACACCAACACGATCGCCACCTCGCTACGCCCGTACTTCGAGTACCGGTACGACTGGCAACGCGTCGAGGTCCCCACCGGGATCGCCGTGTTCCCCCACGACCTCTCCCGGCCGCCCCGCAGCTGGGTGGCCCGCACCTACCACCTCACCCGGTACACCCCCATGCCCCGCGGCGGGCACTTCGCCGCCCACGAGGAACCCGCCCTCCTCGCCGACGACATCACCGCGTTCTTCCGCGAGCACCGCGCCGATCGTTAGGCCTACCTCCGCCGGGCCGGGACCGCGCCCCGGCCCGGCGGTCACGTCAGCGGTAGACGCGCACGTAGTCGATCGTCATGTTCTGGGGGAACTGGGTGCTCGTGTTGGGTGGGCCCGGCCAGTCGCCGCCCACCGCGTTGTTCAGGATGATGAAGAACGGGTGGTCGTAGACCCACGGGCCCCTGGTCGACTCGACGGTCGCGCGGTCGGCGGTGAAGAAGTTGTTGCCGTCCACGGAGAACCGCATCCCCGTGGCGTCCCACTCCACCGCGAACACACGGAACTGCGCACCGGCCGGTGTGGACAGTGCCAGCGGCGAACCGTAGCCACCCGCGCCGAAGTAGGCCGGCGCGTGCAGTGTGGAGTACACGTTGCCCGGCTCCTTGCCGACGTGCTCCATGATGTCGATCTCACCGCAGGCCGGCCACGGGCGGCCCTGGAAGAAGTTCGCGCCCAGCAACCAGAACGCCGGCCACAGGCCCTGTGTGGTCGACACCTTGACGCGGGCCTCCACGCGCCCGTACGTGAAGTCGAACTTCCCGGCCGTGTTCAGCCGGCCCGACGTGTACTGGCAGGTCGTGCTGCCACCCGACAGCGGGTCCGGCGGGCACGACGAGCCGGGCGTCACCTCGCGCCGGGCCTGGATCACCAGGTTGCCGGCACCGTCCATGCGGGCGTTGGTGTTGTTCGTGTAGTACTGCAGCTCGTTGTTGACGCCCGGGCCGGTCTCCGGCGTCCACTTCGCCGGGTCGGGGGTCGCGTTGGCGGGGCCGTTGAACTCGTCGCTCCACGCGAGGCGGGTGAGGTTCGGCGCGGGTGGCGCGGCGGGCGGCGGGGTCGGGTTGCCGCCCGTGCCGTAGACCTGGAACTCCCACAGGGAGTAGCCGTAGCCGTTCGACCGTGCGGTGCCGTACATGCGGACGTACCGGCCGGTCCCGGAAACCGTCAGCGTCTCCGTGAACCCGCGGCCCTGCGTCGTCTGGTAGATCGTGCTCCAGCTGGAGTTGTCGGCCGACACCTGGAGCTGGTACGCGGTGGCGTAGGCCGGATCCCATTGCAGGACAACCTTTGTGACGGTCGCCGGGGCGCCGAGGTCGATCGTGATCCAGCCGGGGTCCACCCAGCCGCTGGTCGAGCTGGTCGCCCAGCGGGTCGCCGGGTCGTGGTCGGTGGCCCGGGCCGGCACGCAGCCCGGGCAGGCGCCGTCGTCCTGGTAGGTCGACGCGGTCGCCGGCTTGTCGTACGACAGCAGGGTCTCGGTGGGCGACGGGCCGCCGCCGGTCGTGCCGTAGACCTGGAACTCCCACAGCGAGTAACCCCATTGCGTGGCCCTGGCGGTGAGGTTCAGGCGGACGTACCGGGCGGACGCGCTGAGCGGAAGCGTTTGCGTGCCACCGGTTCCCGTCGTTGTCGTGTATACGGTGGACCAGGTGCTGGCGTCCGCCGAGACCTGGACGGAGAAGGCGGTCGCGAAGGCGGTCTCCCAGCTCAGCCGCACCTCGTCGACGGTGTAGGTGGCACCCAGGTCGACCCGCAGCCACTGCGGGTCGCTGAACCCGCTCGACCAGCGGGTGCCCAGGTCACCGTCGACCGCGGCGGTCGCCGGGAACGCGGCCGACTCCGTGGAGGACGCGGTGACCGGACGGCCCTGGGAGATCAGGGCACCCGCCGCGACGGACGGGGTCGCCTGGACGAGGGTGACCGCCAACGCCGCGGCCAGCCCCCAGGAGAGAAGCGATCTCATGCGTGCTCCTTTGCACGCGCCGGCACACCGCCGGCGGCGGGAACGTGGGGCGTGAGAGCGCTCTCCCACCACAAAGGGTGGTAATTCGGATGACCTCCTGTCAAGACTTTGCGCCGTTCGGTCCAGTTCGGTACGCCGAAAAGTCCTATTTGTTCCTCGTCAGAACAAAAACGTTGACCGTTGCTGTGCGTCACGTCATCCTCACTGTGAGAGCGCTCTCTCGGACCCCTGCAAGAAAGTCGAGGGAGTTTCTTCAATGAGGAAGAACAGAACCAGGTGGTTCACCGCCGGGCTCGCGGCGCTGCTCGCGCTCACCGCCCTGTCGGTGAACCAGATCGCGGCGCAGGCGGTGATCCGGGTCGCCGAGTTCCCCGCCGACTGCCAGCTGAGCCACCGGCTGCCCGACGACCCGATCGTGCTCCCCGGCCTGGCCGGGGCGTCGCACTCGCACGACTTCTTCGGTAACCACGCGACCAACGCCAACTCCGACTACACCCAGCTGGCGGGCGCCACCGGGAACTGCAACCCCGCCGTGGACATCTCGTCCTACTGGGTGCCGACGCTCTACCGGAACAACCAGCCGGTGCAGCCGAGCATCATCACCTTCTACTACCTCGGCGAGGGCGTGAACAACCCCACCGCGATCCGGCCGACACCGGTCGGTCTGAAGATCGTCGCCGGCAACGCCAAGGCCACGGGGGACGCGGACAGCATCGCCCGGTGGTCGTGCCTGCACGCGGGACAGGTGCCGCCGTCGAAGAACTTCGTGAACTGCCCGTCCGGCACACAGCTCGAGACCTATCTGGACTTCCCGCAGTGCTGGAACGGGACGTCCCTGGACTCGTCGGACCACAAGTCGCACATGGCGTATCCGGTCGCGGGCAACTGCCCGTCGTCGCACCCGGTGCCGGTGCCCAAGCTACGCATGGTGATCCGCTACCCGGTGAGCGGCGACCCGTCGGTGCTGCGCCTGTCCTCCGGCGACGGCCGAACCTTCCACGGCGACTTCTTCAACGTCTGGCCGGCGGCGGAGATGGAGCGCCGCGTGCGGGACTGCATCAACGTGGTGGTCAAGTGCGGCGCCGACGGCCGGCCGCTGCCGTAGTCGCGGTGCTGCTGACGCTCTGCGCGTGCGGCCAGCAGGGTCCCGCAGCGCCGCGGGACCCTGCCCCGGCGGTCGCGTCCCACCTCGACGCGACCGCCCGGGCGTTCGTGGAACTCACGATCGCGACCGACGACCAGGCGGTGAAGCTGCTGGACCTGGGCGCCGGCCGCGCGTCGTCGCCGGGGATGCGTGCGTTCGCCGAGTCCCTGGCCGCGACCCGCCGCGCGGAGCTACGCGAGGCACACGCGATCCTCGACCCGATCCCGTACGTCAACTACCACGAGGGCCACGACATGCCCGGCATGCCGACGGACCCCGAACTGACGACCCTGTCCGCCGCACCCGACTTCGACGCCTACTTCGCCCAACTCCTCCGCGCCCACCTGACCGAGTCGACGACGGTCGCCCGCGCCGGCGCGACGTCCATCAAGGACGAACGGGCGAGGGCCCTGGCGTCGACCATGCTGACGGAACGAGGTGAGTCCCTGCACGAACTGGACCGGCTGGCGCCAGGTGCCTGACAGCGTCGGCGTCCTGGGCCTCGAGCGGATTCGCGGAGTGCCGGCCTGGCCTGTGATATACCGCTTTCCGTGGATGACGTCCGGGAGCTGGACCGGCGGGCGCTGGCCGCCGCCGGGGAGGTCATCGCCGCGGTGCGGCCCGCCGACCTCGACCGGCCGACCCCGTGCACGCGGTGGTCCCTGGCCAGGCTGCTGGAGCACGTGGTGAACGAGAACCACGGCTACGGCTCCAGCGCGATGGGCGCGCCCGCGATCGTGTCCATCTGGTACTCGGCGAAGCTCGAACCCGACCCGCACCAGGCCTATGCGGACTCCGCGGCCTGGGTCACGTACGCGTTCGCCGCCCCGGGGGTCTACGACGGCCAGTTCGAGGTGCGGGAGTTCGGCTATTTCCCCGCACCGGTCGCCATCGGCATGCACTTCGTCGACGTTCTCGTCCACGGGTGGGACGTGGCCGCCAGCATCGGCGCGCCCTACCGCCCGGACGACGAAATGGCGTCCGCCGCCCTCGCCATCGCCTCCGGCTGGCCACGCACGGATCAGCGCCGCCGCGAGTTCTCCCGCCGGGTCGCCGTGCCCACCGACGCGTCCGACTTCACGCGGCTACTCGGCCTCCTGGGCCGGTCTCCGTCGTGGAGACCGCCGGACAAACAGCATCCGTGAGCCGTCACTCGAGGCTGACGAGTTCGCCGGAAACGGGCACGAGGAGGTCGCCGTCCGAGCCGACGGCCAGGGGGCCGCTTACCGGTTTACCCGGTTTCCATTCGCCGCGTACGCGGGTCTTGTCGAGGAAGAGGACGTAGCAGTCGTTCGTCAGGTCGAAGCCGGGGCGGTGGTGCCGGGACCAGTGTTCCGGCGTCGGGCTCCCGGCCACGGCGACGACGCCGGTCGAACCCGCCGCCATGCTGTCCGCCGTTCTCGGTACCACGCGTTCGATCAGCTTGTCCCCCGTCACGAGGTCGACGACGACCACCATGGGGAAGAACCGGCCGAAGGTGTCCCGTCGTGGCCAGCCGGGGGCGACCAGCAGGTCCTGCCGTAGGTCGTGGTCGGGTAGCGGGACGGCCAGTTGTTTGGGTGGCAGCTGGATGGGCAACGCGGCCACCGTGCCCGCCGTGGTGTCGGCCAGCGCATAGCCCGCCGTCCTGGGTGTGCGGAACGCGGCCAGGACTCCCCCGTCGGGCAACCCGATGAGTGGGCCCTCGACACCGACGTCACCGGACTGCTCTTCCAGCGGGCCGAGATCGATCGTCCACATGGGAACGCCGTCGGCGCTGAACGCACGCAGGCTCGCGCCGTCGGCGACGATCACCTGGTCCGCCTGGACGAGCGGCCGGCCCAGCGACCACCCGCGCAGCTCGTGTTCCCACGCCCACTGTCCGGTCACCGTCGTGGCGCGCAGGAGGATTCTGCTCCCCCGCGACGTCAGGTACGCGAGGAGCCCGTTCGACAGCGCCACGGGATCGGACCGCAGCCGCGACACCTCGATCGTGTTCACCAGGCGGCCGGTCCGCTGCTCCCGCACGGTGAGATCGTCGGCCTCACCGGTGACGAGCAGACCATCCCCGAGCAGCAGCGGACTCCAGATGACACTGGTGTCGACCGACCACCGCACCACCGGCCCGTCCAGCGCGGTGACGCCCTCCGCGGCGGAGACGAAACAGGCCCCGTCCGCGGTGACCGAGATCCCGGCGACATCGTCATAGGGAATCGCGACGCGCCACCGCACCTCTCCCTCGGCCGTCAACGGGAGAGCCGAGGTCCGGTCATTGGCGGGACCACCCAACGGGGACTGCCACGACGCGCCCGCCCGGCTCACCCCGGCCCCTCCCTCGGACACGAGTTGCGCTGCCACAGTTCGGGCCACCGGTACGCGTGGATCTCGGCTCGGTGGGCGAACCGGCCGCGGGGATCCACGCCACAGCCGGGACAGGGAGCGTCCGCGGACAACGCTCGTCCGCAGGCACGGCAGGTCGCCGTGGGATCGGCGCCGGACTCGTACGCGGTCATCACTCGGTGGACCACCACCGCCAGCCGGTCGGTGGGGTGGTGCTCGAAGTCGGGGCAGTAGGCGATCAGCCAGGCCTGGCTGTGCCACCTGTCGACCCGGCGCGGTGCCCGCCTCCCGGCCGCCTTCTCCCGGCCGCGGCGCGCCGCGTAGTCCTCGCTCCGCGCCAGCCAGAGCAGGCGGGCCCGCTCCAGTTCGTCCACCGCGCGCAGGATCGACGAAGGGTCGTCCTTCAGCCGCCCGGACGCGCTCGCGGTCATGACCAGGTGGTGCCACGTGGCGCGAAAACCGTACGGGGCGAAACACAACACGCATTCCCGCAGGGACAGCAACCGGTCGCGCCACGGGAGGTCCGTGTCACGAACGCGGCGAGCCACGGCGGGAAAGCTGGTCATCGCACGATGGTATCCGTGGGCGAGAACACGTCGCGCGAGAAATGCCGTCGTGCCCCGCCCCGAGTTGGCGAGGCACGACGGCGGAGTGGTCACGCGAATTCTGGAACTGTCGTCCAGAAGGCGCACTTGTGGCGGGCGTCGAAGTCGGTTCGGGGGATTACGTTGTCGGGTTCGAGGTTGAGGACGTTCCTGCCCGCGAAGGTGGGCCAGTTCGGACGGCCGCCACCGTTCGGGTCGCCTCGTCTCGCGAACTCGGCCCAGTAGCCGACCATCTGGTCCGACAGCACCGTCTGGTCGGGCGTGAGGGTGACGCCCGGCCAGGTGAACAGGTACGGCAGTTCGGCCCCGTGGTACGCGCCCAGCCAGTCCGCCGGCGGAATGCCGGGCAGCACCGGCGCGTTCCGGTCGGTGAACTCGTAGAAACGCACCGCAGGCAGCGCGGTGGCCAGCCGGGACGCGGGGCAGGCGAAGATCCAGTCGGTGACGGCCGCGCTCAGGGCCAGCCGGTGGTCGCCGCCGTAGGCCGCACCCGGATATTCCCGCTCGACGCGGCCGGCGTTCACGTTGAACAGCAGGAACAGCAGGCCGCGATAGGCCGCCAGGTCAATGGGTTGCGGTGCGATGTAGTGCACGAAAACCCGGCCCTCGTCCAGGTTCGTACCCATGATCACCGGGACCTTGTTGTGCTGCCCGCTGGCGACGACCTCCTTCCAGGGGCGGGGAAGCAGACCACCGCCGTAGTTCGGTTTGTACCTGAGCAGCAACGTGTCGAACGGGTCCCACGCCACCGCCGTGAGCAGGTCCTGGGCGCTCCTGCCACGCATGCACGCCAGTGACCCGGCCGGGTCGAGGGGCCGGCGGCAGAAGACGTCGCCGGAGAAGTCCACGCCGTTCAGTTCGGCGACCGAGATTTCCTGGTGCATACAGGAACCGCTCTGCATGACGGCACGGTGGAACAGCCCGGCGGACGACGGCGCGACCAGGTGCGTGCAGACGCTGCCACCACCGGCGGACTCGCCGAAGATGGTGACGTTGCCCGGGTTCCCGCCGAAGGCCGCGATGTTGTCCCGCACCCAGCGCAGCGCGGCCTGCTGGTCCATGATGCCGTAGTTCCCGTTGCCCACGGCGTCTTCCGCCCGCAGCGCGGGGTGGGCCAGGAAGCCGAAGACACCGAGCCGGTAGTTCGTGGTGACGACGACGGCGTTGGCCCGCTTCGCCAGTTCGGCACCGTCGTAGAGGGTCGCCCGCCCGATGATGAACGCGCCGCCGTGGAACCACACCAGCACCGGTAACCCCGCCGGGCCCGACGGTGGCGTGTAGACGTTGAGGTACAGGCAGTCCTCGTCGGTGGACGGTTCGGCCCCGCCCTGCGCGCACCAGTCCGACGGTTCGGTGGCGGGACGGACGCCGGTCCACGGTGCCGCCGGCCGCGGCGCCCGCCAGCGCAACGCACCCACCGGCGGTGCCGCGAACGGCACGCCGAGGAACTCTCGTTCCGCTGGCGTGCTGGTTCCCCTGAGCCACCCCTTGTCGGTGAGCACCTCGTCGGGCGCGACCGCCGCGGCCGCCGGCACCGGCGCCACGAACAGCAACGCGGCGACGAGTGCGGTGATGAGTCGTTTCACGAAATCCTCCCCGTTCCTCGGCCGAGATTGAGAGGACATGACTTACCGCCACCCGCCCAAGTCGATCTTCGTGTTTTCTTGCGATCACTCGCCCGCGTGGGTTGACTTGGCCACGCACGCGAGGAGGCGTTGGGGGTGGAGTTCTTCCTGCTGGGGCCCGTGCAGGCCGGACATGCCGGCCGCCTGGTCAACCTGGGGGTGCGCAAACAGCGTTTCGTGCTCGCCGTGCTCGCTCTCGAGGTGAACCGGCAGGTCCGCACGGAACGGCTGGTGGACCTGCTGTGGCCGCGGGACCCGCCCGCCAGCGCCCGGGGAATGATCCACACCTACGTGAGCGGGCTGCGCACGGTCCTGGCCGGTGCCGACGGCGTGTGCCTGGACAGGCAAGGCGCCGCCTACACGCTGCACTGCCCTCCCGAACGCGTCGACGCCCACCGGTTCCGCGACCTGGTCGCCCGGGCCGGGGACACCGACGACGAGCAGCGGGTGTCGCTGCTGGCGGAGGCGGTGGGGCTGTGGCGTGGCCCGGCGCTGGCGGACGTGGCCGGCGACGACGTGCGGGCGCGGCTGTGCCACGGGCTGGAGGAGACGCGGCTGACCGCGACCGAGGATCTCGTTGACGCCCGGCTGCGGCTCGGCCGCCACGACGGCCTGCTGGCGGAGCTCTTCGCGCTGACCGGTGAGCACCCCCTCCGGCCGCGCCTGACCGGCGCGTTGATGCGGATGCTGCACCAGACCGGGCGCACCGCGGAAGCGCTGGCCGTCTACCAGCGCCTCCAGCGCGGCCTCGCCGAGGAGCTCGGCCTCGACCCGCCCGCGGAGCTGCGCGCGCTGCGGCTGGCCATCCTGCGTGCCGACCCCGAGCCCCCGGCCTCCGTGCCGGTGCGACCGCGGCCGGCGCAGCTGCCCGCCGACCTGCCCAGCTTCACCGGCCGGGCCGCCGAGCTCGGCGGGCTGCTCGGACCGCACCAACCCGGCACCGTGGTGATCAGCTCCATCGAGGGCATGGCCGGCATCGGCAAGACCGCCCTGGCGGTGCACGCCGCGCACCGCCTCGCCCCGCGCTTCCCCGACGGTGCCCTGTTCGTCGACCTGCACGGCTTCACCCACGGGATCGCCCCGATGCCGCCGGCCGACGCGCTCGACCGGATGCTGCGCGCGCTGGGCGTGCCCGGCACCCAGCTCCCCCACGACGTGGACGAGCGTGCCGCCCTGTACCGCAGCACGCTCGCCACCCGGCGGATGATCGTGCTGCTGGACAACGCCGCCACCGAGGCCCAGGTCGAGCCGCTCCTGCCCGGCGGCCCCGGCAACCTCGTGCTGATCACGAGCCGCCGGCGGCTCGTCGGGCTCGACGACGCCCACCCCGTCGCGCTCGACGTCCTCCCACCGGACGACGCGCACGCGCTGTTCACCCGGGTCGCCGGGAACCACCCCGCCCCCGTGGTCGCGGAGATCACCGAGCTGTGCGGACGGCTCCCGCTGGCCATCCGCGTCGCCGCCGCACGGCTGCGGTCGCGGCCCACGTGGACCGCCGCCCACCTCGCTGCCCGGCTGCGCGACCACCGCCGCGGCGAGCTGGCGTCGGGGCAACGCAGCGTCACGGCCGCCATCGACCTGTCCTACCAGCAGCTGACCGCGGACCAGGCCAGTATGTTCCGGCTGCTCGGGCTGCACCCCGGCCCCGACGTCGACGTCCACGCGGCGGCCGCCCTCGCCGACACCGGCCGGCACCGGACCGGCCGGCTGCTCGACGACCTCGTCGACGTCCACCTGCTCCAGGAGCCCGTCCCGGGCCGGTACCGGTGTCACGACCTCGTCCGCGACCACGCCACCGCCAAGGCCGGGGAGAGCGACCCGCGGGCCGCGCTCACCCGCCTGTTCGACAACTACCTGCACACCGCGGCGGTCGCGATGGACCTGCTGTACCCGCACGAAACCGACCAGCGACCGGACGTCCCGCGTCCCGGCACGCCCACTCCCGCGCTGGCCACGCACGCACAGGCCACCGCCTGGCTCGACGCCGAGCACGCCAACCTCCTGGCCGCGGCCGCCCGCGCGGCCGACCTCGACATGACGGCGCACGCCAACCACTTCTCCCAGGTCCTCGCCCGCCACCTGCGCACCCGCGCCCACTTCACCGAGGCCGAGGCGCTGCACACCAGCGCCCTGCGTGCGGCCGCCCGCGCCGGCGACCGCACGGCGGAGCTGCTCGCGCTGGCCAGCCGGGGCCCGGTCCACATGCTGACCGGTCGTTACGACCAGGCCATCGACGACCACCGGCGGGCTCTGACCATCGCCCGCCGGATCGGCCACCGCGGCGGTGAGCAGAAGGCGCTGTACGGCCTGGGCAACGTCCACCGGATGATCGGCGACTTCGACCGGGCCAGCGGCCACTTCCAGCGGGCGCTGGCCATCGCCAGGGAGACGGAGAACCGGACCGGGGAGGTCCACAGCCTGCTGGGCCTCGGCGAGATCCACCGCATCACCGGCGACCACGGCCGGGCCATGGGCTACTTCCGGCAGGCGCTGACCATCGCCCGGCGCATCGCCGACCCCGTGGGCGAGCTCATCGCCCTGTACAGCCTGGGCGACGTCCACCAGGTCGCCGAGCGCTACGACCAGGCCACCGACCACTACCGCCGGGCACTGGTCATCGCCCGGCGCATCGCCGACCGCGTCGGCGAGGTCACCGCCCTGTACAGCCTCGGCGACGTCCACCGCCGGCGCGGCCAGCACGCGGAGGCCACCGGCCGCTACCGGGAGGCACTCGACATCGCCCACGAGATCGCCGACCTCAACGGCCAGTTCGAGGCGCTGCTCGGCCTCGGGCACACCCTGCTCGCCACGGGCCACCACGCCGACGCGCTCACCCACCACCAGGCCGCGCTGGACATCGCCGTCGAACTGGGCCAGCCGCACGACCAGGGCCGCGCCCACGACGGCATCGCCCAGATCCGCCACGCCCTCGGCCGGCCCGACCAGGCACGGCACCACTGGGAGCGAGCCCTGGAGATCTTCACGACCCTCGGCACCCCGGAGGCCGACACCGTGCGGCGGAGGCTCGCTCCGGGCAGGCGACGGAACCACACAGCGGACTCATAGCGACCACACGGGATCGGGAAAGCCCGGGGCGCGACCGTGGTGTGGTGACCACGATCGCGCCGCCTGCTGCCGGCACCCGGGGGTGGGCGGGTGCGCTGCCTCGCCAGTTCGTCCGGTTCCTCGCCGTGGGGGTCGCCAACACGGGCCTGTTCCTCGCGGTGTACCTGGCGTTTCGCCTGGTGGCGCCGGCCACGGTCGCCAACGTCCTGGCCACGGTGCTGACGACGCTCACCGGCACGAGTGCCAACGGCCGGATGACCTTCGGCGTCGACGGTCCGGTCGGGGTGCGCCACCAGGTCAGGAGCATGGCGGTCACCGGGGCGGGGATGGTGGTCACCACCGCCGCCGTGGACACGTTCGGCGCCCGGTTCGGTGAGCTCGTGGTGCTGGTCGTGGCGGGTGCCGTGACCGGCGGCCTGCGGTTCCTCCTGCTGCGTTACTGGGTTTTCGCGCCGAGGTGCCGCGCCAGGAACTCCTCGTCGACCCCGACCCAGCGGACCGTGCGGTGATCGCCCGGGTTGGCGTGCAACGTCTTCTCCTTCGCGGCGAAGGCGTCGAACAGGGCCAGGGCCGACCGGCGGTCGACGTACTCGTCGTCCCACGGGAGCAGGAACTGGACCGGGACGGTGATCCGCTTCGCCGCCGCGAGCTGTGCCTCGTACACGAAGAACCCGCCACCGAAGATGGCCGCGGCGATCCTGGGGTCGGCGGCCGTCAGCGGGATCCCGATCGCGGTGCCCAGTGAGACGCCGCCGCCGTAACCGATCGGGGCCTCGGGGCCGACCTCGGGTAGCGCCTGGAGGGCGTCCAGGGTCGCCTGCCATTCCGGTACCGCACGCTCCGCCAGCGAGATGGCGTAACCGACGCTGACCGACTCGAAGCGTTCCTTGTCGCCCGCCGCCATCGCCTGCCGGAGGTCGGTGCGGGACTGCTCGTCGGCCGGCGTGCGCGGGCGGTCGCCGTGCCCGGGCGCGTCGATGGCGACCACGGTGAAGCCCCACCTGGTCACGGCGTCGTGGGCGCGGGCCACGAGTGCCGGTGTCTTCTTGTGCAGGCCGCCGCCGTGGCCCATCAGCACCAGGGGTGCGTGCTCGGGGCCGGACACGGGCGACCAGAGCACGCCGGGGACCTCCCCGACGACGAAGTCGCGCTCGCGGACACCGGTCCCGCGCACGCTACCAACCCGAAGATCCGCCCGCCCACCCATATTCCCTTTACATAGCGCTTGACTTATATAAGCGGCGTCGCAAAACTGGCGACGACGAACGAGGACGGTGGGAGACCGAGGTGACGGAGACGGCGGTGGCCGAGGTGCTGGCCGAGCTGGCCGCACTCGACGACCCGAAGACACGCGCGGTGAACGAGAAGCACGGCGACGACCACGGCGTGAACCTCGGCAGGCTGCGGGCGGTCGCGAAGCGGTTGAAGACCCAGCAGGAGCTCGCGCGCGAGCTGTGGGGGACGGCCGACAGCGCGGCGCGGCTGCTGGCGATGCTGATCTGCCGCCCGAAGGCGTTCGGCCGCGACGAGCTGGACGTGATGCTGCGGGAGGCACGCACGCCCAAGGTGCACGACTGGTTCGTGAGCTACGTCGTGAAGAAGAACCCGCACGCCGAGGAGCTTCGCCTGGCCTGGTCCGCCGACCCGGATCCGGTGGTCGCGAGTGCCGGCTGGGCACTGACCACCGAACGCGTGGCCAGGAAACCCGAGGGCCTGGACCTCGCGGGGCTGCTCGACGTCATCGAGGCGGAGCTGAAGGGCGCCCCGGACCGCCTGCAGTGGGCGATGAACCACTGCCTGGCGCAGATCGGGATCGACCACGCCGAGCACCGGGCGCGGGCCATGGACATCGGTGAGCGCCTGGAGGTGCTCAAGGACTACCCCACTCCCCCGGGCTGCACGTCCCCGTTCGCGCCCACCTGGATCACCGAGATCGTGCGCCGGCAGCAGGTGTCAGCGGGCGACGCCGGCCAGCCAGCCGCCGATCAGTGACGTCCAGTCGGCGAGTCCGGCCTCCTCGTGTGTCATGTGGAAGTGGCAGGTCACCGTGCGGCGAAAGCCGAAACGGCCGCGCCGGACCGCCAACAGGAACACCCGGAGACCCAAGAGGAACGCCGCCGCGGCACCGACCTCCCGGCCCGTACCCGCCTTACGCAACGGCGTCGCGCTGATCCGTGCCCCGACCCCGCCAGGAATCGACCGACGCAACTCGTCGAGCATCGGCGACTCGGTCGAACCAGGGGCCAGCACGACGGCTCAAGCGGTGAAACCGCCGTCAACCGGCAGCACCACGCCACTGAGGTGGCTCGCACGGTCACTCAGCAGGAACGCCGCCGTGGCACCGACCTCCTGTCCCGTACCCGCCTTACGCAACGGAGTCGCGTTGATCCGTGCCTCGACCCCACCAGGGAGCGTCCGGCGCAGCTCGTCGAGCATTGGGGACTCGGTTGGGCCGGGGGCCAGGACGTTGACTCGGATGCCGAGTGGTCCGAAGTCGTGGGCGGCGGTGCGGGTGAGGCCGATGACCGCGTGCTTGGTGGCCTGGTAGGCACCCATGCCGGAGCTGCCGCGCAGGCCGCCGATGCTGCTCACGTTGACGATCGAGCCGGCGCCCCGCTTCGCCATGACCCGCACCTGCTCGCGGAGGCAGAGCCAGGTGCCCTTCACGTTCACGGCCATGATCCGGTCGAAGTCGGCCTCCGGGACGGCGTCGAGGCGTCCCTTCCCACCGATCGCGGCGCAGTTGAACGCCCCGTCGAGCCGGCCGAACCTCGTGACCGTGGCGTCGACGAACGCGGCGACGCTCGCCGCGTCGGCGACGTCACCCGTCGTGTAGGCCACGTCGTGGCCCGCCGACTCCAGGTCCTTCGCCAGTGCGGCAAGGGGTTCCTCGCCGCGGGCGACGAGCATCACCGCGGCGCCGTCGGCCGCGAAGACGCGGGCGGCGTCGGCGCCGATGCCTGAACTGGCGCCGACGACGAGGATCACTTTTCCGGCGAGCATCAGGCGTCCTTTCCGCGGAGGGCCAGCATCGTCCTGGCCTCGGCCGGGGTGGCGACCGGCTTGCCCAGGTCCTCGATGATGGCCCGGATCTTCCTGACCTGCTGGGCGTTGCTCTCCGCCAGCCGCCCCCGGCCGATCCACAGGCTGTCCTCCAGGCCCACTCGCACGTGGCCGCCGAGCCAGGCGCTGTGCGTGCCGAACCGCAGCTGGTCGCGGCCGGCGGCGAACGCGGAGAAGGCGTAGTCGTCGCCGAAGAGCGTGTCGGCGATCCGCACCATGTGCTCCAGGTTCGCGTGGTCGGCGCCGATGCCGCCAAGCACGCCGAACACGCCCTGGATCAACAGTGGCGGCTTCGCCAGGCCCTTCTCGACGAAGTAGGCGAGCGAGTACAGGTGGCCGATGTCGTAGCACTCGTACTCGAACCGGGTGCCTTCGCCACCGAGCGTCCGCAGGGTGTACTCGATGGTGTCGAAGGTGTTCACGAACGGGTGGGAGTACGTGTTGAGCACGTAGGGCTTCTCCCAGTCGTGCTTCCACCTGGTCACCCGGTCGGCGATGCCCGAGTAGACGAAGTTCATCGAGCCCATGTTCAGCGACGCGAGTTCGGGCCTGAGCCGCAGGGCCGCCGCGAGCCGCTCGTCCATGGTCATCGACGACGCGCCGCCGGTGGTGATGTTGATGACGGCATCGGTCTCGGTGGTGATGCGCCCGACGATCTTCTCGAAGACGTCGGGGTCGGGGGTGGGCCGCCCGTCCGGTTGCCGGGCGTGCAGGTGCACGATGGCCGAGCCGGCCTCGATCGACTCCAGGGCGGCGTCGGTGACCTCGTCGGCGGACAGCGGCAGGTACGGGCTCTGCGACGGGACGTTGACCGAGCCCGTGACCGCCGTGGTGATGATGACCTTCTCCGCCGCCCGCATCAGCTCTCCTCCGCCCGGAACGCCGTGACCAGGGCGCGGGCGGCCTCGGCCAGCATCGTCGTGTCGTTGCTGAGCAGGACGAAGTCGCAGCCGTCGCGGACGGCCCGCGCGGCCCGGCCGGGTGCGCCGCCGAACGCCAGGCCGCAACGCTTGCCGGCGGCGTGTGCCGCGTCGATGGCCGACGTGATCAGCTCCGCCACCTCGGGCGAGGCCGGCGTCGTCCCCATCGACAGGGACAGGTCCGCGGCGCCGACGAACACGGCGTCCACTGTGTCCAGTGCGAGGATCTCCGGAGCGGCCTTGATCGCCTCGACGCTTTCCAGCTGGGGGATGCACAGCACGTCGTCGCCCGTCGCCAGGTAGTCCCCGTTCGGGCGCAGGCCCCACGCGCCCGCTCGGCTGGTGCCGCCCGCGCCCCGGGTGCCGCGGGGTGGGAAGCGGCATGCCTGGCCGACCGCACGAGCCTGCTCGACCGTGTCCACGTGTGGGACCAGGATGCCCATGGCGCCCGCGTCCAGGATCTTCTGGATCGTCGAGGGGTTCCTGTCCGGGACCCGCACCAGGGGCGTCATGCCCAGCGCGGCCGCCGAGTTGACCAGGCGGTAGGCCGTCCGCAGGTCCAGTGGCGCGTGTTCCAGGTCGACCACCACGAAGTCGAACCCCGCGTACGCCATGATCTCGACCGGCTCGGCCGAGGCGATCTTCAGCCAGGTGCCGACCGGGGTGGTGCCCCGGGTGAACATCCCGTTCACGGTGCCGGGTAGTCGTCGGCGTTGAGGACCCAGCCGGGTTTCGCGGAGAAGTCCACGCGTGGCGGGCTGAAGATGTCGATCAGCTGGTTCACCCCGGGGTCACTCGCCGCGGACGTGTGGACGGTCGGTGGCGGGATGATCGCGAGGGACGGGCTGCCCAGCCGCACGTGCTCGTCCTCGCGCCACCGGGTGCTGTCGGACAGCCAGGGCGTGCGGATGTGGTGGACGTACTCCCCTCGCACGGCAAGGGAAAGCTGTTCGAAGTCGTCGTGGGTGTGCGGGGAGAGCCGGTGCGGGTCGCGGGGGCCGCTCACCGGCAGGAAGTTGACCATGAACGAGCGGGTGCGGAAGATGCGGCCGAAGCGTCCCGGCTCGTCCGGCACCGCGGACAGCGGGTAGCAGCGGACTTCCTTGCCACCAACGGGTTCCGGCCATCGTCGCAGCGGTGCCACGCGGGGGTGGTCCACCGCGTAGGCCTCGGCGTTCGCCGGGCGGTCGCGCCACGCCGGTTCCGTCGCCTCGACGAGCCGCACCAGCGGGCCGTCGCCGTGCACGCTGATCCGGGACGCGCCGGGCGGGACGACGACGAGCCCCGGTTCGTCCACTGTGGTCGCGCCGTCGCCGGTGAGGACCGTGAACGCGGGGGACGCGTCGGTGACCACGATGGCGAGCTCGCCTTCCAGGGCACCGTTGTCGAGGTCGTCACCGGCCCGTGCCTCGGTGTGCGCCAGGATGACGTTCTGCCCGCGCACGACCGGGGTGTCACGCAGGTCGAAGTACTGGGCCGCCGCGATGGCGTCGCCACTGTCCGGGCGGGACGCCGTCGCCAGCGAGGAGCGGGGATCGTCCTTCTCGTACACCGTGGTCTCCTCTCAGGCGTCGAGGTCGAGCAGGTAGGCAGGGTTGTCGCGGACCATGCGCCGCAGGTCCTTCTCCGGGAGGCCGAGGTCGAGCAGGGCCTCGCCGACACGCATCCAGGCGTCCACGGGCTTCGGGTTGGCGGCCTGCCCGAAGTCCGACGCCAGCACGACGTGCTCGGGGCCGAGCTTCTCGATCCAGCCCAGCAGCTGCCGGGGGTCCCACCGCTGGGATCCCTCGGGGTCGTACATGCCGATCTCGTGCTCGACGTACGCGCCGAGGTCGATCAGCTCGCGGCACAGCTCCGGCTCGGCGCCGATCACGTAGTCGGGGTGGCTGACGACCATGCGCGTGATCCCGCGGTCCTTCGCGGCCTCGAACAGGGTGCGGATGTACTCCGGGTACATGTGCCCGCCGTTGACCACGGCCTGCTGGTCCCTGACCTCGTCGAGGATCTCGACCGCCTCCGGTTTGAGCTTCCCGTTCCCGTCGACGACGTCGATGCGTTCCAGGGTCAGCGGCACCGTGGTGGTCGGGAACGCGCCGTCCTCGGGGTGGCAGTCGAGGTGGCGGCCGGAGGAGATCGTCGGGAACCAGACGACCTTGCCGCCCATGCGCAGGCACATGCGCACGGCGTGCACGTTGAGCCCGCCGACGGTGCTGTTCAGTGCGATGCCGCCGTAGGCGGTGGCGGCGACGTCGGCGAGGCGTCCCCTCATCGCCAGGATGTCCATCTGGGTGTTGTGGTGGTGGGACTTCGCGACCATGGCGCGCATGCCGATCCGGGCGCCGTCCTGCGCGGCCTCGACGTGGTCGAGGCGGCGGGGGAAGGGACTGGGGCCGGAGTGGACGTGCATGTCGACCAGGCCGTCCAGGACGGAGGCTATGGCGGGGCGCTGACTCACGGGACCACCTCGTTCGCAATGTGAAGTCTGAGTTCACTATAAGAGCACCAGTCAACCCCTCTTCGCCCTTGTGCTTGCCTGGCGGCGCGTTTACGGTTCTTGTCGTTCACTTCGTGAACACGTTGTTCGAAGCAGACCCGGGAGGACGACGATGTCCACACCGCCCCCCGTCGTAGAACCCCAGCCAGCGGCCACGGACGTGCCCCGTCCGCACGACCCGGACCTGGCGAAGGTGCGCGCCGCGGTGCGCGGCGGGACACTCGCCTACTTCGTCGACCAGTTCGACATCTACCTGCCGATCGTCGTGCTGGCCCCGGCGACGGCCTACTTCCAGGCGGCGAACCTCGGTGCGAGCACGACCGCGCTGCTGTCCTCGCTGGTGTTCGCCTCGACGCTCGTCGGCCGCCCGCTCGGCGCGGTGATCTTCGGTCACTTCGCCGACACCGTCGGCCGCAAGCGCACCACGCTGGTGGCCGTCGGCGGCTTCGGCGTCACCACGCTGGCGATCGCGTGCCTGCCCGGCCACGAGACGATCGGCATGTGGTCGGTCGGCCTGCTGATCGCCCTGCGGTTCGTGGACGGGATCTTCCTGGGTGGGGAGTACACGACCGCCGTACCGCTGGCGATGGAGTGGAGCCCCCGGCACAAACGCGGCCTGTACGCGTCGATCATCACGTCGACCTCGCCCGCCGCGTACGTGATGATCGCCGCGATCACGCTGGTGCTGCTGCAGTTGCTGCCGTCGGCCAGTGTGGACAGTGCCTACGTGCGGTGGGGGTGGCGGGTCCCGTTCGTGATCGGGGCGCTGCTGGCGGCCGTGCTGTTCCGGTACTACCTGAGGCAGGTGCACGAGCCGCCGGCGGCCATGACGGGTGAGCGGCACAGGCTGCCGTTCGTGCGGCTGCTGGTGCGGTATCCGCGGGCGCTGGCGCAGGTGTTCGTGCTGATGACCGGCACGTGGCTCGCGACCAACATGGAGGCGGCGGTGACGCCGGCGCAGCTGAAGGCGCAGCTGGAGCTGTCGAGCAAGCAGGTCACGCTGACCATGCTGGTGATCAACGCCACCGCGGCGCTGTCGTATCCGTTCTTCGGCCTGCTGTCCCAACGCATCGGCCGCCGGCGGTTCTACGTCGGGTACGGGTTGGCGGTCGCCGTGCTGGGTGCCGGGTCGTACTCCCTGCTGATGGTGTCCGGCGGCGGGATGGGGGCGGTGCTGGGCTGGGCGGTCATGATCGGCCTGTTCACGGTGGGCACCTTCGGGCCGATCGCCGCGTACCTGACCGAGCGCTTCCCGGCGAGCATCCGGTCGACGGGGTACGGCGTCGGGTACAGCCTCGCGCTGATCGCGCCGGCGTTCTACCAGTTCTACCTACAGCGGTTCGACGGGGTCATGCCGGCACACCTCGCGCCGGGCGTCCTGCTGGTACTGGCCGGCACCCTCATCAGCCTCGGCGGCTACCTGGGCCCGGAGACGAAGGACGTCGACATGGCCGACGAGACCACGATCCCGAAGCTGGCCTGAGTCACCCGGCCTGGTCGTCCGGGCGGTAGTGGCCGCCCAGCTCGTGGGTGAGGGCACGCGCGGTCTCGACGACGACGCGGAGCTCCGGGGCGTCGTCCGACATGGACAGGGTGTTGTCCGGGCCGACGATGGCGAGGGTGGCGCAGATGCCGTACTCGTCGAACACCGGGGCGGCCACCGCGACCACGCCCGGGGTGCTCATCGCGGAGCAGTGGCCCACCGCGCGCACCCGCTCGACCTCGGCACGCAGGTCGTCCCGGGCCGTGCCGGGCAGGTTGGCCATCAGCCGTTCCATCGCCAGCTGGTCGGCGTGGTAGGCGAGGAAGAGCTTGCTCTGCGCCGTGTCCATCGGCAGGTGGCTGCCGACCCGCACCGACACGACGACGATCGTCGAGGCGTTCTCCTCGACCCGGGACACCACGGGACCGGTGAGGCCCCACAGGCTGAGCACCACGCTGGTCTGCGTGGCGCGGGACAGCGCCCGCATGTGCCGCGGCGCGAGGTTGACGACCCGGCGGTGACCGATGGCGAACGCGCCCAGCTGCAGCAGCAGGCCGCCGGGCACGTAGCCGCCGTCGGCGTTGCGTTCCAGCAGGCCGGCCGCGACCAGGGAGGTGCAGTACCGGTACGCGGTGGTGCGGTTCAGGTCGAGCCGCTCGGCGACCATGTTCGCCGTCACCTCGGGGGTGGCCGGGTCGAACAGCGCCAGGATCTGGCTGACCCGGCTCACGGCCTGGATGTCGGCCTGGTCGCCGCGGTCCGCGTCCGGCGACCGGGTCGATTTGGTCACGAGAGCCTCCGCCGGCGGTTTCCAGGACCCGTGTTCACGCACGTCAGGCTACCTGAACCCGCCCCGCCACCCAGGTCCGCGCCGGCCGGGTGCCGGCATCTCGGCTGCATCACAATCGAGAACACGGCGTTCCACCATCCGGGTGGCGATCGCTCCACCTGTTATGGCTGGTTCGTCGATCACGGTGCTGCTCGCCGCGGAGATGGGGCTGTTGCGCCACGCGCTGACCCGCCTGCTCGGCGGGCAGGCGGACATCGACGTGGTCGAGGCCATGGCGGACGTCGGCGCGGTGGCCCGGGAGGCCCGGCGGCTGCGGCCGGACATCGTGGTGGTCGACCTCGACCCGCCGGCCGCGCGCACCCTGGCCGCCCTGCGGGACCTGCACGCACAGTTACCGAGCACGCCGATCATCGCACTCGTCACGGTCCGGCCCACCAGCCTGCTGCGCGAACTGATCAGCTCCCCGCCCCTGGCCGAGGCCCTCGCCGTGGTGGACAAGAACGACTCGGCCGTGCGACTGGTCGAGGCCGTGCGCGCGGCGGCACAGGGCGAACTGGTCGTCGACGCGTCCGTGGCGCTGGCCGCGCTCGCCAGCGCGCCCGGACCGCTCTCCCGACGCGAACGGGAGGTCCTGCGGCTGGCGGCGGGTGGCGCGACCAACCAGGAGATCTCGGTCCGACTGCACCTCGCCCCGGGCACCGTGCGGAACTACCTGTCCGGCGCCATCACCAAGACCGGGGCCCGAAACCGCATCGACGCGGCCCGCATAGCGCGGAAGTCCGGCTGGCTCTAGTGTTCCGTCCGGGCCCGGACGAACCCGACGACGGCGACGCCGTACAGGAGGACGAGCGTCCCGCCGAAGAACCCGAACCGCTCGGAGAACGCCATGGTCGCCGCGACGGTGAACAGCCATCCGGTGAGGAGGCCCTCGGCGAACTGGCGAGGCCCGGTCATCGCGGCGAGCGCCGGCACGACCACTGCCATGACGCTGGCGAGGACGAGCGGGGCGGTATCCGGGCCGGGGTTGAAGTTGTCGAGGCTCATCTCCTCGAAGAAGAACGTGACCGTGCTGAGGACGCCGCAGCCGATGAGAAGCCACGACATCACGTCCGGTGCCCGGTAGTGCACGAGTCGGCTCCTCAGGCCGGCGACCACCAGCACCGCGGCGATGACGAGGAGGGTGGCGGTCGTGAGGTCGAGCCAGAGTCCGGGGCCGGCTGGGCCGACCGCGTCCGAGTTGGTGAGGTTGACGATGGCGTACAGGTGTCCGGTCGGCGCGGTCGCGACGGCGCCGAGGAGGAGACCCGCGCCGAGCAGCACACGTGCCCGGACGAGCAACAGGACGGCCGCGGCGACGTACCCGACCGCCAGGATGGTCGAGGACCACACGTTCCGCGGATACTCCACGAGCTTGGCGACGCCCACGTAGGGCGGGAAAGCGCACCAATCCTCAGCCCGGCGGCGAGGACCGCGGTACCGCTCGCGACCACGAAACCCGCCCGGCCGGGCCTGGACAGTGCGGGTGAACCAACTGTTTCGGGAGCGGAGCCGGGCTCACCCTCCTGCCCTCCAGCTTCGGTCACTGAACCGGCGGGCGAGGACCCTGCCGCCTGCTCATCAAGACCCACCCGACCCGCAGACGAATCAACAGTCCCGGGAACCGCCACCGAACCCGACTCACCCTCCCGCCCAGCAAAACCGGAAACCGAACCGGCAGACGAGGAACCCACCGCCGGCTCATCAGAACCTGACCGACCAGCCGATCCCAACGCAGACGAATCAACAGTTCCAGGAACCACCACCGAACCCGACTCACCCTCCCACCCAGCAACACCAGAAACCGAACCAGCAGACGAGGAACCCACCGCCCGCTCATCAGAACCTGACCGACCAGCCGATCCCAACTGTCACCACGGCCACCGGGCAGGGCATGGGGGGGATACCGAGGCGGGTATCCGGTCGCATGTGGGATGACAGCTGGTTGGCCGGCCTGGAACGGGTCGTGCTGGTGCTGTTCGTGCTGACGGTGGCCGGGGCGCTGGTGTCGCTGGCCGGGTGGAGCCCGGGCTGGTGGTCCGCCGCCTGGCAGGTCGTCGGGTTGGTGTTCGTGCTGGTGTTGCTGGTGTATCTGAGCGTCGGCGGGGGCGAGCGGATGGCCAGGAGCAAGGTCGGCGCGTTGAGCCTGGTGCTGCTGGCACTGACGCTGCTGGCGAACCTCGCCGACACGTTCCTCGAGCTGGACTCCGCGGGGTGGCGCACCGCCAGGGGCGTGGTGACCGCCGGTTTCTTCGTCTGCTTCGGGGCGTACCTGGCCGTCCGGCACCGCCGGCGGACAGCGTCGCACCCGTAGCGCCGGGGGGCCGTCAGGAGGGCGGGCGGTGGAACTCCGCGCGCCAGCGGCCCTCCTCGTGGAGGAGGTCGTGGCGGGTGAGGCCGTCGGTCGCGAAGGACTCCAGCTCGGTTCGGGTCAGAGGCCAGGGTGGGCCGTCGAGGGGAGCATCGTCGGCGCGGGCGGCGGCGATGACGAGCAGGATGCCGCCGGGCGCGACGAACGACGCGACGCGACCGATGGCCTCGGTGCGCAGGTGGAGGGGAAGTGCTTGCACGGTCAGGCTTTCCACGACCAGGGCAAACGCGTGGTGCCATTCGGCGGGTGGGTGGAGGAGGTCCGCCACCCGGTAGTCGACCGCCGTGTCCGGGAAGCGGCTCCTCGTCGACTCGATCGCGGTGTGGGAGACGTCGAACGCCACGGTGTCGTAGTGCCGGGACGCCAGGTACTCGGAGTCGCGGCCCAGGCCGGCGCCGACGACGAGCGCGCGTTCGCCGCCGCCGTCGCGGTTCCCCGCCCAGTCGACCAGCAGGTCGTGCGGTGTGCCGCGGTCCCACGGGACGATCGCGTCGCCCCGCCGGGCCTGGCGGTACAGCTCCTCGAACCAACCGGTCGGGCTCGCGCCGGCGGCGGCGAGCGCGCGGCTGTGCGCGTCGGGATCGTCGATCATGCGACTGTTCTACCCGCTTCCGGTATAGGCTGCCACCAGCCGTTCCTGGGGGAGGTAGGCGCACGTGGTCGCACTGTCCGTACTGGACACGGCGCCGGTGTGGCAGGGGTCCACGCCGGCACAGTCGTTGCGGGACATGATGGAGCTCGCCCGCGGGGTGGAGCGGCTGGGCTACCGGCGGTACTGGGTGGCCGAGCACCACAACACGCTCAGCATCGCCAGCTCGTCCCCGCCGGTGCTGGTCGGCCAGCTGGCCGCCGTCACCTCGACGCTGCGGGTCGGGGCCGGCGGCGTCATGCTGCCCAACCACCCGCCGCTGGTGGTCGCCGAGCAGTTCGGCACCCTCGAGGCGTTGCACCCGGGGCGGATCGACCTCGGGATCGGCCGGGCGCCGGGCACCGACCCGCTGACCGCGCGGGCCCTGCGGCGCACCGCCGGGCAGCTGTCGGACGAGGACTTCCCGGCCCAGATCGCCGAGTTGGCCGGCTACTTCGACGGCCCGAACACGAGCGCGGACGGGCACCCGATCCACGCGATCCCGGCCGCGGGGAACCGGCCGGCGCTGTGGCTGCTCGGGTCCAGCGAGTCGAGTGGCGAGCTGGCCGGCCGGCTCGGGCTGCCCTACGCCTTCGCCCACCACATCCGCCCGGACAACCTCGACGCCGCGCTGGACGCCTACCGGCGCGCGTTCCGGCCGTCCGCGGCGCTACCCGACCCGTACGTCATGGTCGCCACGCTCGTGATCGCCGCGGACACGCAGGAACACGCCGAGTGGCTGTCCTCGTCGCTGGGCATGGCGATCGTGCGGCTGACGCGTGAGGGCTTCTCCCACGGCCCGCACCTGCCACCCGCGCAGGCCGCGGCGCACCCGTTCTCGGACGAGGACCGTGCGCTCATCCGCCAGCACATGTCCGTCCGCGTCGTCGGCGGGCCGGCCACCGTGCGCCGCCAGGTCACCGACCTGCTCGAGCGCACGGCGGCCGACGAGCTGATGGTGATCACCCTGATCCAGGACCGCGAGGACCGGTTCCGCTCCTACGAGCTCCTCGCCGAGGCGGTCGCCGTCACGGCCGGCTGACCGGGCCCCGCCCGAACGGACGGGGCCCGGCGATTTCCCTTTACTGGTCGAGGAACAGGCCGGTGCCGAAGCCGGCGCCCGTGGAGTCGTTGCCCGGCAGGATCGTGACGTTGTCCCCGCGCGCCGGCTGGCCGGCGACCGGGGGCTCGTTGTCCGCCTGGTACGTGTCGTCGGTGGTGGCGCGGTCCACGAACACGCCGACGCCCTGGTTGTTGCCGAAGCCGAGGCTGCCGGCGCGGGTGCTGGGGTTCTGGATCGGACCGATGAAGTCACCGGCGAACGCGCCGTGGTAGCTGTCGGCGCCGAGGTCGTCGACGAGGACGCCGACGCTGCCGGGCAGCACGTTCGCCGTGCCCTGGACGAAGCGCGGGATGCGGTCGCAGAGCCCCTCCCCCTCGTCGTCACGCACGCCGCCCGCGCCCTCGGTCTGGTTGGGCGCCGACGGGTTGATCGGGGCCGGCATGTAGTAGCCGTAGCTGTCGGCGCCGCCCTCGTCGTGGAGCAGGCCGAAACCACCGACCAGGGCGAAACCCTGGCTGTTGCGCACCGCCGAGTAGGTGTCGTTCCCGCCGTCGTCGGCGAGCACGCCCACGCCGAACACGTGCCCGGCGCCGAGCGAACCGGTCTTGCCGGTGTAGACGTCCGCCGTGGCGCCGGCGTCCCGGAGCACGCTGACGCCGAGGAACCCGGCGCCACCGGTCATCATGCGGCGCACGACCGGGTCGTTGGTGCAGCCGGTGTCGTGGTCCGGGGTTTCCTTGACGCCGTAGGTGTCCTGGCCGGCGAGGTCGAGCAGGACGCCGGCGAGCGGCACGCAGTCGAGCGCGGTCAGGCCGGGAATGGCGCGCTGGCAGCCTTTCGCGGGCCCGGTGCCGCGCAGCCCCGGGACCGAGGAGCCGGCGGGCGAGAAGTTGAGGTCGATCATGTTGCCGCCGGCGTTGTTGCGGTAGGTGTCGTTGCCGCCGGCGTCCACGAGCAGCAGGTAGTCGTTGGCGTAGGTGTTGTCGCCGCAGGTGCTGCCGTCGAAGCGCAGCACCGGCCAGAGGTCCAGGTCGGCCGTGCCGGGAGTGCCGCACGCGGCCGGCATCGCCAGCTGCAGCTCGACCGTGCGCTGCCACACCTGCGGGGCGCAGTCCCGGATGTCGGTGAACTGCGCGGGCAGGAGACCGCCGCCGGTCGTCAGCACGGCCGGCAGCAGGGCGGGCGGGATGGCCGCGAAGTGTGTGCTGGTGCGCTGCTGGCAGGTGCCCATGGCGGTGAGCAGGTTGGCGAGCCGGCCGGCGATCTCCGGGGACAGCCCGGCCGCGCCGATCGCCGCGGCGGGGTTCTGCGGCAGCCCGATCGCCGACGAGAGCGAGGAAACCGCCGCCGTCAACGCGTCGACCGGGTTGGCGGGCAGTGGGGTGGTGATCGAGGTGGGCGCGGTGAACAGCGAGTCGTAGGGCTGGAGTCGTGCCCCGACAGCGGGGCTGACGGCGTTGACGGTCTGCAGCGTGGGGCTGTCGGCCGCCGCCGTGCCTGGACAACTCAGCGCCGCCACCACGCTGACGAGTAAGGGAACGCATGCCTGTCGTAAGCGTCTGGACACCCTCGAGGTTCCTTTCGCGTTCGTTTCCGGCGAATTGCACTACGGGAAACGACGCAACGGCCGCGGGGTTACCCAGGTCGCCGGAATTCGGGCTCAAGCATGCCCGTCGTACTGCAGTCCGTACTGGCCTCCGCCCTGTGCGTGGGTTTGGCCCGCGGGCGTGACACCGGATGGGTGACTTACGGTTGTGTAGTCACTTACGATTCCTTAGTATGAGTTCGTGGACATCACCGACTCCGCGTTCTGCCCGCGTTACCACCGCGCCGTCGAGGTCATCGGGAAACGATGGACCGGCGCGATCCTGCGGGCGATGCTCCTCGACGTCACCCGGTTCGCCGACCTGCGGTCGGTGGTCCCGGGGCTGAGCGACCGCATGCTCACCGAACGCCTGAAAGAGCTTCAGGACGAGGGCATCGTGGAGCGGATCGTCCACGCCGAGACCCCGGTGCGGATCGAGTACCGGCTCACCGAGAAGGGGCGTGAGCTGCACGACGCGGTGTACGCGTTGAGCCGCTGGGCCGACCGCTGGATCCCACTCGAGGCGACCACCTGACCCGAGCGACGCCGGGGTGACAACCACATAGAGAACGTTCTCCGACGGGCCGTGGACGGCCCGCCGGCCGGACGAGCCTTCCCTTTGTTCGCCGGGCACGCGGCCCGATCGCGACGCGGTCCCGTGCTGCCCGGACTCGCCCACTCGGGCATCGAACACCCTCACCCAGAAGATGGAGGTTCATCGTGTCCCTGCCCGACGCACCACCACAGGAGGCGCAGCGAACGACGCTGCGGATGTGGTTCAGCGTGCTCACCGTCTCGGTGGGCATCTTCTCGATGATCACGGCGGAACAGCTGCCCGTCGGGCTGATCCCGGCCATCTCCGACCAGCTGGGCGTCTCGGTCGGGACCGCGGGCCTGACGGTCACCGTGCCGGGTGTCATCGCGGCGTTCGCGTCGATCGGGCTGCCGCTCGCGGTGGGCAGGCTCGACCGGCGTGCGCTGCTGGCGGGCCTGCTCGCGGTGATGGCCGTGGCGAGCGCGATCTCGGCGCTGTCCCCGAACTTCACGGTCCTGCTCGTGTCCCGGCTGCTCGTCGGGATCACCATCGGCGGCTTCTGGGCCATCGCCGGCAGCCTCGCGGTGCGGCTGGTGCCCGGCCCGTCCGTGCCACGCGCACTGGTGCTGATCTTCGGCGGCGTCGGCGCGGCCGCGGTGCTCGGCGTGCCCGTCGGCACGATGATCGGTGAGCTGGTGGGCTGGCGCGGCGCGTTCTGGTCGCTCGGCGGGTTGAGCGTCGCCGTGCTTATCGCGGCACTCGTGCTGCTCCCACCGCTGCCGGCGGCGGAGCCCGTGCACCTGGCCGCGCTCCGGGCGCAGCTGCGCAACCCGGTCCTCGTGGCGGGGATCGCGGCCACCGCGCTGCTGGTCGCCGGGCACTACGGGGCCTACACGTTCGTGAGCCCGGCCCTGCTGGACATCTCGGGTGTCGGCAGCGCGATCATCGGACCGCTGCTGCTGGGCTACGGCGTCCTGGGGATGGTCGGCAACGCGGTCGCCGGCTCCTGGGCGGCCCGTGCGGCCGGCCGGACGATGGCGGCCATCGTGATCGTGCTGGGTGCCGCGCTGGTCGTCTTCCCGCTGCTCGGCGCGTCGCCGTGGACCGGCGCCGTGTTGTTGCTGGTGTGGGGCCTGGCCTACGGCGCGGCACCGGTGACGCTGCAGACGTGGGTGCTGAGCGCGGCCCCCACGAGCGCGGAGGCCGCGACGGCGATCTACTGCTTCGTGTTCAACCTGGCCATCGCGCTGGGGGCGCTGGCGAGCAGTGTCGTCGTGGACGCCATGGGCGTGCGGAGCGTCCTCTGGATCGCCGCGGCACTCGTGTTGCTCGTCCTGGTGACCGTCCGGCGGGCACCCGCGGCGGCGGCATCCCAGTAGGCGAACAAAAGGATGGGGCGGGTAGGAACACCCGCCCCATCGTTTTGTGGTTGTCGGTCAGGCCGGCACGGCAGGGCTGTCGAACTGGCGGGCGCCGTGCATCCAGGCGACGTAGTCGTGCAGGTCGGTGGCCGACATGGACGACAGCATCCGGTTCCTGGCGAGCGCCCGCTCGCCAGCCGGGTGCCACAGCTGGATGCTTTCCCTTGCCAGGCGCTGGATCCGGGCCGTGCGGGCGCGCCGCGCGGCGTTGTACTCGACGAACCGGGCGGCCAGTTCGTCCGCACCGCACTCGAGCAGGTCGCCGAGGACGACCGCGTCCTCCAGGCCCATGCACGCGCCCTGCGCCGCGTAGTGCAGCATCGGGTGGGCCGCGTCGCCGAGGAGGGTCACGCGGGCGTCGGTCCACACGTCGACCGGTTCGCGGTCCACCAGGACCCAGGACTTCCAGTCGGTGCCCAGTTCCAGCAGGCGCCGTGGCGTGTCGCCCAGCACGGCGAACTCGCGGCGGACGTGGGCCTTCGTGGCCGGCACGCCGGCGAAGGCCGCCGTGACGCCGTCGTCGCTGCTGGCGGCCAGGTTCAGGTACTCACCGCCGGCGATCGGGTAGTGGACGAAGTGGCACTTGGGGCCCGCCCACCACGTCACGGCGTTCCACCGCAGTTCCGCCGGCACGCGCTCCATCGGGATGATCGCGCGGTACACCGTGATGCCGGAGACCCGCGGGTCACCATCGGCGATCAGTTGGCGGCGCAGGGCCGAGTTGATGCCGTCGGCGCCGACGACCGCGTCGCCGGTCACGCGTTCGCCGGTCGTGAGGACCACGCTCGCGTGGACGCCGTCCTGCTCGTAGCCCGCCGCCGTGGCGCCGCCGCGCAGGTCGATCCCGGGCGACGCCTGGCAGGCCTCCAGCAGGAGCGTGTGCAGCTCGGCCCGGTGCACCACCACGTACGGGTTGCCGAAGCGGTCGCGGTAGGACTCGGTGAGCGGCATGCTCACCACGTGCTCGCCGGTGACGCCGTCCATGAACCGCAACTCGTCCACGTTGACGGCGCGGGCGCGGACCTTCTCCCCCAGCCCCAGGCGTTCCAGCGCGTGGATCCCGTTCGGGGCCAGCTGGATGCCCGCGCCGATCTCGCCGAAGCGGTCGGCGCGTTCCAGGACGGCCACGTGATGTCCCTGCCGGGCAACGGCCAGCGCGGCGGCGAGACCGCCGATCCCGCCGCCGACGATGACGATCTTCGCCATGGTTCTCCTCAGTGCGGGCCGGCTCCACTCAGTCGACCGGTTCGGCGGACAGCAGGCGGGCCAGCTCGAGTCGTTTGATCTTCATGGTCGCGGTCTGCGGGAGGTCCGCCAGCCGCCACTGCACCGGCGCCGCCATCTCCGGCAGGCCGGACACGGCGGCGTGCCACGCGGCCTGGTCGAGTGGCTGATCGTCCTTCGTGCACACGACGGGCACCGGTCTTCCGTTCTCCCCGGGGACGATGATGACCTCGGCGAGGTTGTCCAGCCGCGCGAACAGCTTGTCCTCGGCGGCCAGCGTGCTGCCGAACCCCTCGATCAGGTCGACCTCGCGGTCGAGCAGGTGCACGCAACCCCACCGCGTCCGGTAACCCACGTCGCCCATGCGCCACCAGCCGCCGCGGGAGACCTGCTTGTCGTAGCGCGACTGCTCACCCAGGTACGTCACCACCCGGCCGTCGCTGCGGACCTCGATGAAGCCCGGGTTCATGGCCGACGGCGGCCTGCCGTCGCGGCTGACGACCCGGACGTCGGTCATGCCCGGCACGGGCCAGCCCACGCAGCGCCCGTCGTCCTCCAGCCTGCGCCGCCGGGTGAAGCCGCGCATGACGGCCGGCCCCACCTCGCTCTGCCCGTAGATCTGGCCGAACAGCGGGGATCTGCGGTCGGTCGCGCCGAGCAGGCGCTGCACGGTCCTCGGGTGGATGGCGTCGAAGGTGCTGCTGAACATCTTCACGTTCGACAGCGGCCGGCGCGGGTCGTCGGCCAGCTCCTCCCACGCCATGTACACGTTCGGGTGCGCCTCGATGATGCCGGGACGCAGCTGGGCGAAGACGTCCGCGACATGGGACGGGGTCGCGTCCGCGAGCACCACGATCGGGTATCCGCGGAACAGCGAGATGGCCAGCGCCGTGACGAGCCGCGAGTGCACGAACGACACGTGGATCGCGATGGTCTCGCGCCGGCGCAGGATCGGCCACGTCACCGTCGCCTGTGGACGGTACCGCGCCTGCAGGCTCCGTCCGGTGTGGACGGCCAGCTTCGGCGTGCCCGTCGTGCCCGAGGTGTGGGTGATCAGCGTCGGGTGGTCGGCCGGCATGACGACCGCGTGCACCCGCTCGGCACCGGCGAGCCCACGCAGCTCGGTGGCCTCCGGCCAGCTGCCCGACGTGAGCAGCACGCGGGCGACCAGGTCGAACACCGACGCCGGCAGCTCACCGTCCAGTTTGGCCTGGTCGGTCACGAGCGTCGGCCGGTCGGTGCGCCGCAACAGCTCGCCGACCGTCTCGCCGTCGAGCTGCGGCGACAGCAGCACCGGCACCGCGCCGATGCGTGCGATGGCACAGGCGAGGAGCGTGATGTCGAAGCCGTTGGACTTGTACACGACCACGCGGTCGCCCGGCCGCACGTGTACCGACCAGAGCCGGGAGGCGATGTCCGCCACCAGGTCGGCGACCTCGGCCATCGTCGCGCGCCGGCCCAGCTCGGGTGCGATGTCGAGGTCGTGGTCCAGGATCAGGACGTTCGACGGATGCGCCGCGGCCGCCCGCTCGAAGAGCGTGCCCAGTTTGATACCGCGGTTTCCTATGCGCTGCAGAAGCATGTGCCTCGTCACTTCTTCTCGATGACGTCCTTGATGCGCCCCAGGGTGGCCGCGATGTCCTTCTCGAGCTTGGCGCCCCACTCGGCGAAGAACCGCCGCTTCTCCTCGTCGTTCATCTCGGCGGTGATGCCGCGGATGCCCTCGGTGGGCTCACCCATGCGGAAGTCGTGCGTCAGCACGCAACCGTCGTCCGCGGGCGCCATTTCGAAGGTCCACACGCTGTCCTGGGCGTGCCCGGCCTTGTCGCGGATGGCCCAGCTGAACACGCGCCCCGGTTCGGCTGCGACGACCTCCGAGTCGGTGGTCCACTCGCCCCGCACCACGGGCGCCCAGGACACGACCTCCGGGCCGCGGCGGTTCTCCCCGCGGAAGACCGCCCCCACCGTCGCCGGTTCGCCGGACACCCACGTGCCGCCGACGCACTCGACGCTCCACTCCGCGGCGCGGCCCATGTCGCTGACGACCGCGTAGACGTCCCGCGGTGACGCGGAAACCCACACGTCGGTACGCACCTGGAACAGCGGCTCGCTCTTGGTGTTCGTTTCACCCATACTCGAATTGTCGCCGAGGTGCACGGTATGCGGCCACAGGCTGCCACCCGGGTAAGTCAGGTCGCGGCGAGTACGTCAAAATCAAGAACCGACCTGACACATCATGTGCGGATTCCGTTGCCGGTGAGGAAACCCTCGGCCACAATCGGCGGACGTGCATGCTGCCTACGTCGAGCGACTCGGTCCGGTCGAGAACATTCGCTACGGCGAACTGCCCGATCCCCGGCCAGGTCCGGGCGACGTGCTGGTCGAGGTGACGGCGACCACGGTCAACTGGGTCGACACCTTCGTGCGTTCCGGGGTGTTCCAGACCGCGGTCGAGTTCCCCTTCGTGCTCGGCCGTGACGTGGTCGGCACGGTCGTCGCGGCCGGCGACCGGGTCAGCGGCTTCACGGCCGGGGACCTGGTGTGGTGCAACAGCCTCGGCCACGGCGGCCGGCAGGGCGCGGCGGCCGAGCGGGTCGTGGTGCCGGCCGAGCGGCTCTACCACCTCCCGCCGGGCGCCAGTCCCACCGACGCGGTCACCGTGGCGCATCCCGCCGCCACCGCCTATCTCGGGCTGTTCACGCACGGCCGGGTCCGCGCCGGGGAGACCGTCGTCGTGGCCGGCGCGGCGGGCAACGTCGGGAGCGCGCTGGTCACCCTCGCCGTGCACGCCGGCGCCCGCGTCGTCGCGACCGCGAGCGCCCGGGACGCGGAGTACTGCCGGGAACTCGGCGCGGCCGAGGTGATCGACTACCGTGACCCCGAGCGCTGGCAACGCATCCGTGCCGTCTGTCCACAAGGGATGGATGCCTACCTGGACACGGCCGGCGAGAACGACCTCGCGAACGCCGTCGACCTCCTCGCGTTGCGCGGGCGGATCGTGCTGCTCGCCGGCGTCCGGGCACGGCCCGTGCTTCCCGCCGGCCCGCTGTACATGAAGAACGGCGCCGTCATCGGGTTCGTCATCTCCCACGCCACCGCGGCGGAACTGGCCGAGGCGGCGGCGACCATCAACCAGCTCCTCGCGAACGGCCGGCTGCGCCCCCGCGCCACGACGACGCTGCCGTTGCGTGCCACCGCGGAGGCGCACCGGATGGTGGAGCAGGGCGAACTGCACGGCAGGCGCGTGATCCTGACGGCGCGCGGCTCAGGACCAACGCCCTGAATGCCTCATTCGGGACGCCCAACCTGAATCCACCGATGGCTTTGGTGGTTGCGGCCGTGATGCGGCTGAGTTCGGGCTGGTCGGGCCCGCTGCGTGGGCGGCGGGCGCTGCCCGTCCAGCGCGGACCCGCAGGATGTGCCCGCCCTGAAAGGCGCGTTCGAGACATGGGCCATGCCCTGAAAGGCGCGATCAGGGCGTTCAACGTCCCAAACGCGCCTTTCAGGACATCAGCGATGTCTCAAACGCGCCTTTCAGGGCACCCGGGATGTCTCGAACGCGCCTTTCAGGGCAGGGCCGCTCAGGCGTTCGCGTGCGCGAGGCTCGGCAGGCGGGTGACGAGCAGGTTCCGGCGCAGGTAGACCCACCACGTGAGGGCCGCGAACACGACGTACGCCCCCATGAACACGCCCAGTGCCGGCACCGACCAGTCCGGCCCTGTCGCGTGCTGGCTGGCGACCCGGAACACCTGCTGGACGGCGAACCCGCCGAACGCCCCGGCGGCGCCGACGATGCCGATCACCGCGGCGGCACGACGCCTGAAGTCGGTCAGGGTCTCGGCCGGGTCGACCCGTCTGGTCGCCGCCTCGGCGCGGCCCAGCGCCGCGAACACCACCGGGATCATCCGGTACGTCGCGCCGTTGCCCACTCCGGTCAGCAGGAACACCACCAGGAAGGCCCCCAGGAACGGCACGAAACCCCGCTGCCACACGGCCAGTGCGGCGACGCCGGTCGCGGTCACCATGCCGGCGAACGCCGACAGCGTGATCCGCGCGCCGCCCAGCCGGTCGGCCAGCCACCCGCCGAGCGGCCGCGACACCGACCCGACCAGCGCGCCGAGGAAACCCAGCCCGGCGAGGTAGTCACGCACGAACGGGTGCGCCGCGAGGAACTCCGGGAACGTGCTGCGGATGACGAGTGGGAACGCGAACGAGAACCCGATGAACGAGCCGAAGGTGCCCACGTAGAGCAGGGCGATCACCCAGGTCTGCCGTTCCCGCAACGCGGCGGTGTACGGCGCGAGATCGGTCCGCGCCTCGGTCAGGCTGTCCATGCACAGCCAGGCACACACCGTGGCGAGCACGACGAGCGGCAGCCAGACCAGGCCGGTCCTGGCCAGGTCGACCCCTCCCGCCGGCACGACCACGACGAGCGGCGCGACGACCTGCACGACCGCGACCCCGAGGTTGCCGCCGGCCGCGTTCAGCCCGAGCGCGAAACCCTTGCGCCGCTCCGGGTAGAAGAACGAGATGTTCGCCATCGACGACGAGAAGTTCGCGCCGCCGACCCCGGCGAGCGCCGCGCAGCACAGCAGGACCGCGAACCGCGTGTCGTGGCTCTGCTCCCGCAGCCAGTCGCTCGGCACCAGGAACGCCAGCAGGCTCGCCGGCACGAGCAGCAGGGCCGCCGAGATTGTCGTCCACAGGCGACCGCCGAACCTGGGCACGGCGAAGGTGTACGGCACGCGCAGCGCGGCGCCGACCAGGTTCGGCAGCGACACCAACCAGAACGACTCGGTGACGGTCACCGGCAGCCCGGCCGCGTCGAGGTTGAGCACGAGCACCGACCACAGCGCCCACACCGTGAAACCCACGTGCTCGGTCAGGATCGAGACGGCGAGGTTGCGGCGGGCGACCCGGCGCCCGGTCGTGGCCCAGAACTCGTCGTCCTCGGGACGCCAGTCCTCGATCCACCTACGCATGCGCGCTCTCCCGTTCGGACAGCCAGTCCGCGAGACGCCCGACCCGGCCGGCGCAGCCACCGCAGCCGGTGGTGGCCCGGGTCGTGTCCGCGAGTTCGGTGACGCCGCGGGCGCCGCCGTGCCACGCGGACACCAGCGCGGCCTTGGTCACCGCGTTGCAGCGGCACACCACGCCGGTGTCGGGCCACTCCGCCGGGCTGGGCGCCTCGCCGGGCCGGCCGAGCAGCAGCGACAGGCGGTCGGCGGGCACGGGCAGGCGCTGGTCGTAGA
>Ga0081539_10000194_pt1 | contig 141263 bp, 135 predicted proteins | sample TabmetS4T2R2_FD_71023 | JGI IMG/M metagenome (GOLD analysis project Ga0081539, IMG submission 71023) | Tabebuia heterophylla rhizosphere microbial communities from the University of Puerto Rico - S4T2R2 | ecosystem: Host-associated > Plants > Roots > Rhizosphere ... | reverse complement strand
GCCGCCACCGTCTACTGGGCAATGATCATCGTCATGGGCCGCCGCCTGGCCCGTCACCAAGCCGCCGGACGAGTCATCCCGCAACCCGCCCGCGCTCCCTGAACCGGTTATTTACCAGGCTCTTACAGGAGGCGGCTGCCGAGGCGGTAAGTCTGGCGATGGGCTACCTGCGGGGGCGGCGGCCAGGCCGTGTGAGGTCGAAGTGTGACCGGGACATGGTCAGCGAGGCGGACCTCGTAGTGGAGCGCCTCGTGCGGGGGTTTCTGGCGAAGCGGGCACCGCAGATCGGGTTTCGCGGTGAGGAGACCGGTTCGATCGGCCCCGACGGCGAGCAATGGGTTCTCGACCCGATCGACGGGACGGCGAACTTCGTTCGCGGCGTTCCGCTCTGCGCGGTGTCTCTAGCCTCCGCTTGGTGTTGAGTTCCTCCAATCTTGAGCAAAGAACGTTTCAGGCTGGGCAGACTCCGGCTAGGTCAAGATAGTTGTCGATATGTCGGTCGATGGTGTGGAGGGCTTGGCGTAGCTTGAGTGGTGCCGGTGGCCGGTCGGCGGCGAGCAGAGGTCGCAGCAGCCGGTTGTGCAGCTTGGTGTAGAAGACGGCGAACCGTTGCCCGGCTGGGGTCAGGTGGTAGACGTTGCGGCCGGGCAGGCGTTGGATCAGGCCTTTGAGGCGTAGTCGGGTCAGGTCGTAGCTGGCTTGGGAGGCGGTGTAGGTGCCGTCGCCGAGTAGGGCGGGCATCTGGGCGCGAAGGCTCCGGTTGGTGATGCCGACCGCGGCGGTCAGTGTGTTTGCGAGGGCGCCGGCCAGGGCTTGGACCCGAGGGTCGCCGAACCGTAGTGCCGGGGCCCTCCGCCCGTGCTCAACAGACGGGTGCGCGATCCGCTCAAAGGCTGGGCTCGCGAGGACGGTGCCCTGGCCGACACGTTCAGCTTCCACGATCCGGTGGTTGATCGCACGTGCCTTGACCGCCAGTTCGTCGAAGTGTTCCAGCCGGCGCAGCACGCCAAGGTCCTTCGTGTCGTTGACGACGGTCTCGATCCGCATGGCTCGGCCGTCTTTGAGGTATTGCTTGGCGCGGGAGTGTTTGTAGAAGACGTTGACGGTCACGCCCTGGTTGGCGCGATCGATGACGGTCTTGAACGTCTGGGGGGCCGATTGGTGGGATGACTGCCCGCGCCGTCTGGGGGGCCTGCGGATCTGGCGTCCGAAGATGACTTCGATCTGGTCGGGGCGGCCCAGGTCGAGGTTGTCGGCGATCAGCGTCTCGAAGAATGTGCGGGCGTGCCGGGGTTGGGTGAACACGATGGTGCGGGAGAACTCCACCTGCCGCATGGACAACTCCCACCAGTAGCCGGCGGCCCGGTCGACGCTGGTCAGCGGCAGGGGCAGCCTGGCCCACCAGCGTTCGGCGAAGTCCCGGATCGCCGGCGGCCCGAACCGGTCGCAGATCGCCTGCAACCCGGCCGGATCGCAGGTCTGCGCGAACCCGTTGGACAACTCGGTGAACCCGATCCCCGCCGCGAGTGCTTGACGCTTGGCCCACTCATGCCCGTTGACCCAGATCTTCATCGGGAACGGGAAGAACGTGCAGACCTTGATGAACGCCGGGCCCATCTGCTCGTCCCACAGGTAGAAGTAGTAGCAGGTCACCCGGCGCTGGGCCTTGGCGAACGTGAACCACCGGGCACCGGACTCACCGCGGCTGGTGCGCACGTCGCTGACCCACGCGTACTCCTGGGCGACCCCGACCGCCACCACCTGAGACCGTTGCTGGGCCGCCGCCCGGCCCATCAACGGACGCATCACATCGACCTTGCGCTGCCCCTTGGCAAAACGCACCAGCGGGATGTGGTTCGCCTCCACGTACGTGTCCACCGCACGCCGGAACCGTTGCCCGACCTGGTCCATCACCACCGGCGACGGAACCGGCTGGCCCAGATGCCCGGTCAGAAACCCCACGATCTGACCTGGGACCTGCAGGTTCGGCACATACGCATTGAGGTAGACCCGATCCACACACTCCAGATCCAGCCCCACCAGACCATCGAGAAGATCATTGACCGTGACCGGACGCTTCGCCACCAGGCACCCCCACATCGACGGAGATGCCCTGATCAACGGTCGCGCCAACGACTGGGATCAACCAGCCACACCCTCACCACGAACCGTGACCACCCACCTCGACGGTCCGAGGCGGAGCCTCTTTAGGTTTAAGGGTCGCTGGCGAACCGGTCCTCGGCGTGGTAGGGGTGCCCTTGTTGGGGCGTCGGTACTGGGCCGCGACGGGGGCTGGCGCCTACCGGGACGGTGTCCCGATCAGTGTCGCGCGGACCTCGCGGTTGGCGGAAGCGATCGTCGCGGTCGGCGACTACGGCACTGGTCCCGACGCGGACGCTCGGAATCGGGCCGATCATGCCCTTCATCGGCGTCTGGCGCCGGTGGTGCAGCGGGTACGAATGCTGGGATCCGCCGCGCTGGACCTGGTGTTGGTGGCCGAGGGAGCGCTGGACGCGAGCATCACGTTGAGCAACCGGCCGTGGGACATGACCGCCGGCGTGGTCATCGCACGGGAGGCCGGCGCCGAGGTCGTGGACGCCGACGGCGCCCGCCATGACCGCAGCTCGTCGACCACGATCGCGGTCGCACCGCAGCTGAGCGCGGACGTCACCGCACTGGTCCGTGGCGCGCTCGCCGAAGCCCGCTTCGACCCGCCGGTCACCAGGTAGAGGTCAGCTTGCCCAGCACGGCCGCGACTTTCTGCGGGCAGGTCCCCACACGCAGCCGGAAACACGGCACCGCAGCTGCGAGGTGATCGGCAAGCTCCTCAATGCCGCGGTCGGTGTTGTGACCGGTGCCGAGCCAGTGGTTGACGTGCGCGGCGTACCCGGCTGCGGGATTGACCATAAACATCCGCGTGGACACCAGCGTTCGCCTCACTTCGGCCGGCGCTATCGGCTCAGCATCCGCGTCGCAGTGTTCCAGGCTCAGCCGGGGCAAGATGATCGTGTTGAGGACGCAGGAGCTGGCGAGCGTGCCGCCTCGCAGCATTCGGCTGAAGTCGTGGGGTTCGATGGTCACCTTGTCGCGTCGGTCGCCGGGCTCGGGCGGGTGGTTGTGGGCGAGATCGGCGAGGTCTGGGAATGCCGACAGCGTGCCGGCACCGACGTGAACCCGCTGCGGCCAGGCTTCGGCGACGATTCCTGATCCGGTTCGGTGAAGCAGGATGCGGTCGTTGCTGACGTAGTTCGCCCCGAGGTGGCGCAGGGCGGCTAGGAGGGTTGTGGTCTTGCCGGCGCCTTTGAGCCCGGCGACCGCGACGCCTCTGCCACTGGTGGTGAACGCTGCGGCGTGGGCGTACGCCGCACCGGTGGTGAGCCGTTGCCCGGTCATGAGCTGCCGCACCAGGCGCAGGCTCCAGCGGGGTGCAGCCGCGTCGGGGCAGTGGACCGTCAGGCGGTGGGCGGGTCGGTCGAGACTAATCAGGCTCTGTATGTCGGGCACCCACCATTGATCGCCGAGGCGTCGGGCGGTCAGCCGCGGTCCGATCTCGCACTCGGTAGCGCCGCTGAACCGCCACCCGGGCTCCGCAGGTCGGCGTGGGTCAATGGTGAGGTGCCAGGCCGGCTCGGCGGCATCGTCAACACGGTAGGCGTACAGGGCGTTCTGCGCGGCACGTACCGCGGCGTCGGAGTTGGTGTGGAGCGCGACCGTGGCGCTGGCCTGCCGGAAAATGACCGTCACCATGCCGTCTGCCGTGGCATCGGTTGGGGTCATCGGTGGCGCCAAGCGGTGGTCATCAGGTCGGCAAGCCGGCGGTCGTCCGCCGTGAGGTAGAAGTCTTCGAGTGATGAGCCCTCCGGCAGGAACGCGGTCAACCATCTCGGTGCCGTGGTCGTTTGCGGCGTTGCGCCGTCCAGCTCGATGCCGCCGGAGGCCATGCGGGCGCAGACGCGCGCGGGTGGGCGGGCGGCGTGGTACTTGAGGTCGGGGGCGAGGGCGGCGTGCCGGCTGGAGTGGCCGAGCGTGGATGGGTGGTCGGCGTAGACGTTGAGGACGGTGGCGGGTCCGTCCAGGACGTAGGTCAGGTGCCAGCCTCCGAAGGGCATCACCGCGAAGTCGCCAGGCCGGCAAATCTGTTGCTGAAGATGCGGGCTTGCGTCGGTGGTCGTGCCGGCGGTGAGCATGAGGATCTGGCCGGTGAGGGTCTGGAAGATCTCCAACTGGCCTGGGCTGTTCCAGTGACCGATGGAGCGGACGGGTTCGGCGTTGGGCAGGATGCCGGGCTGGTAGATGACCAGGTCGGCGAACCAGCCTTCGGCCGTGCCGGCGGCGGAATCTGGTCGGGGTGGCAGGAAGTCCCGGTACGCCTCGTATAGCACCGGATCGTGGCCGTCGGCGACGGCCTGACGCAGCAGCTCCGGGTCGGGCGGGCTGGCTGACGCCGCCGCGAGCAGGTCGGAGAGACGACGTGGCGTGGCGGTCATCGGGTACCCGTTGACGCGCGCACTGCTGCCCAGTACAGAGGTCGCCACCGCGCTGCCGCTGACTGGCGGATCCATATAGGTGTGTTCGTGCCGTTCGTCGCGGCGCCGTTGGGACTGGCTCATGCGGTGCTCCAGAGCGGTCGCGCTGGTGACCCGCATGCGGTCCGTGGTGTCCGTCATCACGCCTCCAGTACCGGGTCGGGTGGCGCGGCGGCCGGCTGCTGCACGTGTACGGGCGGGTGGCCGGCGGCCAGCTCGGGAAGGGCGGCGATGTCGGACAGCTCTGCCGCGGCGCTCGCCGATGTTGGGCGGGGTTTGCGGGCTGGGTTGAACCAGGCGGCATTGAACCCGGCGCGTACGGCACCTTCCACGTCGATGCGCCAGTCGTCGCCGATGTGCAGGATGTCGCTGCCGGTCGCGGAGGCTGCTGCGGCGACGGCAGCGAAGAAGTCCGGGTGGGGTTTGGCCACGCCGATCTGGTCGGAGAAGCAGAGGTGGTCGAACAGGTCGGTGAGCTCGTGGTCGTCGAGGATGCGTCGGCTGACCCTGCCGGGGCAGGTCAGGGTGTTCGATGACAACACGAGCGTGTGCCCGGCGCTGCGCAGCCTGGTCAGGGCGAGTACAGCGCCGGGGACAGGCTCAGGGCAGGCGCGCAAGCGCGCATGTGAGTGCACCACGACCAGCAGCAACAGCAGCTGGGGTGCGGCGGGGATGGTGAGCTGGGACAGGATTTCGCTGACTTGGTCGGCGGGACTGCTCTGCCATCCGGTGTGCCGCTGGCGGCGGGCGTGCTCGTCCAGCACGGAACCGACCGCGACGGCGAGATCCTGCTCGGGGATGTGGTGGCCGAACTCGGCCAGGACGCGGGTGAACTCGGTGACCCGCCAGGCGGTTGCGGCGGCCCGGTCCCCGACGGTGAGCACCGTGTCCCACAGGTCCACGCTCACGACCCGGAAGCCCCGGCCGGCCGCTGGCCCTGTCACCGGGCCCGACCGCCGGTGTGCAGCCAACGCGCGGCCGTGGCCAGGTCATCGGCGCCAAACAGGACGGATCCGGCGACCACGCCGTGCGCGCCGGCGGCGGCGAGCCTGGGCACCGTCTCGGGCCGGATGCCGCCGTCGGCGAGGATCCGAATGTCGCGGTGGGGGGCGTGTTGGGTGAGCAGACCGAGCGTGCGGGTGATGCGGCGGTAGGTCTCCGCCGAGGCGGTCGTGCCCTTGGTGCCCAGCGGGGTGCCGACCATGATGACGGCATCGATGTCGTCCAGGTACGGCAGCACGGCGGCGGGATCGGTGTCGACCCGCAGGGCCAGGCCGGCGGCTGTGCCGTGCGCGGTGATGGCCTTAACCGCTGCTGCGGCGTGGTCGCCGGTCTCGACGTGCACGCTAACCAGGTCGGCGCCGGCCGCGGCGAACGCTTCGGCGATCGGGACCGGGTCGTCGACCATGAGGTGGGCGTGCAAAGGCATCTGGGTCAGCGGGCGTAGCGCGGCCAGCAGGTCGGGGAAGAACAGCAGGCTGGGCACGAAGCGGCCGTCGCCGACGTCGAGGTGGAACAGGTCAACGAGCGGGGCGGCGCGGGAAACCTCTTCGCCGAGGGCGGCCAGGTTGGCCGACCACAGCGACGCGTCAACCAGCAGCCCGCCGGGCGGGATGCGGGACCAGAGCGACATTGAGTCCTCCCCAGGACAGCAGGTGCGGCTGTTCAGGCCGCGAGGTGGGTTTTGCAGTGGGTGACGGAGCTGATCAGGGTGCGGCGGACCTGCTCGTCGTCTTCCTCGAAGCGTGGATAGATCTCCAGGACAATCGGCACGTGCGCTAGTCCGGCATCGCGTATCCGGCGGCCGAAGTCGGCGACGTCGAAGCGGCCTTGTGGATGTGGCCAGCCCCAGTGGGGGTCGCCGAGGCCATCGGTGTTGTCCAGGTGCACCATCCGGATCCGGTCGCCCAAGGCGTCGATCCAGTCCGCAGCCGAAGCATCCGGGCCGTACAGCGGCTGGTACACGGTGTGCCCGGTGTCCAGGCACCACCCGAACGGCACCTGCCGTTCGTCCAGGTCGCGGCCGAGTTGCAGGGCCTGGTCGATGTGGTGCGGGATCTCCCGCCGAACGGGTGTGGGCTCGATGAGCAGATGCTCCAGGCCGGCCTCGCGGACGGCGGCGCCGAGCTCCGTCACCGCGGCGAGCAGCTCCTGGTAGCGGCGCTGCCGGCAGGCGTCGTCGGCGGCGTCGGCCACGCTCATCGTGCCCAACGGCCCACCGAGGGCACGGGCACCGAGCAGGCAGGTCAGGTCGATCGCGCGCCGCCACCACTGCACAGCCAGCCGCCGCGCGGCCGGGTCCGGATCGAGTAGCCCGGCCGGTACGTAGTGGGCGAGCCCGACGAACGCGGTATCGATCCTCAGGCCCCAGTCGTCGGCCGCCTGCCGGATCTTGCCGGCGATGTCGGTGCGCTCGGCGTCCGGCCACCACGGGTCGGCGAGGTCGAAGGTGAACTGGACCGTGGTCAGACCGAGGTCCTCGCGGACGAACTGGGCCCAGCGTTGCGGCTCCAGGTAGCGCTTGACCGCGAAGCAGAGGTTGATCCCCAGAACGCTGTCGGGCATGTCTCATCCCCTTCCCAAGGGCTGTGCGGGCTCCCACCACTCAGGGGTGGGGTGGTGGTTATGCCGGCATGGCGCGCAGGGCGCGGACCCGCTCGCGTTGCCGGGCGAAGTCGTGGAGACGGTCTTCGCGGTGTTTCCAGAGCACGGCCAGCCACCGCATCGCGCAGGTGCGCCGCGCCGCCAAGTAGCGGCGCCGTTCGCGGCTGGTGAGGCCGAGGTCGGCGACCAACGGCTCCCACGCCGCGTCTTCGATCGGCCCGGCGCTGATGTGCTCGACTAGGTCGGCGGCGTCGAACACGCGATCGGCGTAGCCGCAGAACTCAAAGTCGACCACGCCGATCCGGTGTCCGTCCCAGAGCCAGTTCAGCAGGTTGGAGTCCCCTCGGCTCAGGACCCTCGGCGCCCATTCGCAGGCCAGGTCGGCGTCGTCGGTGCCGCGCCACCACCGCAGCAATTCCCGCATCTCTCGGGTCAGATCGTCCTGTTCATGGCGCAGAAGCTGTTCCGGCCAGACCCGCGTGATGCGGTGGACGTAGTGCGTGGCGGAGTCGACCCGCTCGAGCTGCCGGAAGACCGACAGTGGTGCCTGTTGGATCTGGCGCATCAGGTCGGGTAGCGCGGCCAGCGCGGGCGCGGGGTCGACCAGATCCGCGACCTGCGTGCCGGGCAGCAAGGTCATGCCCATGATCGGCAGGTGTGGGTGCTCGGCGCACCACAGCGGCCGGGGAACCCCCTGGACGCCGTGGCCGGCCAGCAGGGTCAGCGCGTTCCACTCACGCTCCAGCCGCCGCCGATCGTCGACCTTGTAGATCTTGACGCACTGGCCCGCCCCGCCGGGGTCCATCTGGCGGTAGACGCGGTTGTTGCGGGCGCCGTCCATCGGTTCCAAGCCGAGATCCCGCACGGCGCTGGCCACCGCGGCGGGGCCGATCTCGTGCGCACCGCGGATGCGGGTCACCAGATCGTGGGCCTCGGCTGCGGCGTCCTGTCCGCCCTCGGCGACCACTAGCTGAGTGGATGTCATCGGATCCTCCGGGAGATCTCGCGGTAAACCAGCTCGTGTACGCCGTCGCGATCTAGGTCGCCGACGTCGACGGTCAGCATGCTCGGGTCGTTACTGGCCAGCCGGCGATAGGCGTCGTCCACGTGTGCCAGGTAGAACTGCTGCTCGCCGCTATACCGGACGCCGTCGCGGCCTCCGGCACGATCGATGGCCGCAGCGACGGGCAAACGTAGCCACACGGCGGTGTCTGCCCGCCGCCCGGCCATGGCGCCGAGGGCACGCAGCCAGCGCAGCCCCGCAGCAATCTCGACGGTCGGATAGTCGCGCAGCAGGGTGGCCAAGCTGTAGGCGTACATGGTGTGCACGCCTCGGTCCTCAATGACGACCTGATGCGTCGCGGCGGCCGGCGCGATCACTACAGCGGTGATCTGTGCCCGGATCGCCGCCGCCAGCAGGGTATCGGTGAGGACGTCACTGTGCCGGCGAAACGGGTCGCCGGAAGAGGCGAACGAGGCGACCAGGGTGTCGCCGAGCGGGTCCGTCGATAGCGTTGCCAGGTCAGGCAGGTAGGCCACAGTGACCCCGTTTTGGCGGAACCGGTCGGCCAGCCGGCGACTCTGTGTCGTTTTGCCCGCGCCTGGCAACCCTTCGAAGCTGATCAGCACCGTCCACCCCCGACGATGGGCGTAACCTCGCGAATGCCGGTCGAGGCGGTGGCCGCTATCTGCGATGGGGTCGCACGACCGCCGATACGCCGCCGGGAGATCGTGGTGTCGATGTCGCGGACGGCGGCGTCTAGCTCCGGAAGAAGTCCGGCCACTGGTTCGGCGCGGGCGTGCCGCGCGAGCGTGGCACGCAGGCCGAGCAACTCGCGGTGGCAGCGCAGCGACTGCACCCGGTCCAAGCAGCGCAGCATCGCCCGGGTTGCGGCGACCGCCCCGTCCAGGTCGCGCAACCCGAGGTGGGCGTATGCCAGATAGGCGGCGTCCAGCACCACCGACGGCGGTTGGTCGGTGTGAACGGCGTTGTCGCATACCGACGTGAGCACCTGCGCTGCCTCCCGGTACAGCCGCTGTCTGCTCGTTTTCCGTGCCAGCAGCAGCAGCCCATGGCCGATCTCCGCTGCGGCCTGGTCGTCATCGAACCCGCACGGGCCGGCGGTGGGCCGCTCGGTGGGCGCATGGGTGGTCAGCAGTTCCTGGGCTTGCATGACGGCGCGGCGAAAGGCCGCCTCGTCGCCGGTCGCCGCCGCGGCGGTGGCGGTGCGCATGTGCAGCCGGGCGCGCAGGCGGGGGTCGCCGTGGCGGCCTTCACGCAACGCGTGGTTGGCCAAGGCGACCGCCTCGAGCCCGCTGCCGTCGACAGCGGCGATGTAAGCGAGCATCCCGACGGTGTCCGCTGTCTGCGTGGGGAGCCTGAGCGCCACGTGCAGGCGCAGGCTCGCCAGCAGGTACCGCTGGCACAAGCCCCGGCGATCTGCATCGAACTGCGTCCAGCCGGCCAGTCGGGCCAGGTCCGCAGCAACAACGAACGCGTCGCGGCGGAGCGCGGGCTGGCGAGCGCCGGACCGAATCAAGGCAATGACGTTGCCCAGCTCCGCAGCCACGTACCGGCGCACGATGCGCCCACCGCCGTACTGGCTATGCAGGCGCACCAATCGGCCCACATGGGCGGCGAGCACCTCACCGAGTGGCGTCCGGTACTGGTGGGACGACCCGCTAGCGGCTTCGGGCGTCACCGCCGCCGTCATTGCCCAGACCGCAGCAACGACATCCGTGGCGGGCGAGGCCACCACGAGGCGGCGCACGTTGCCGCCGCCGCCGAGCTCGTGCAGGGTAGCGACCGCGTCCTCGACGGTTCCGATGCCGTCGAGGTCTGCCGCTCCAACTGCCGCCTCGTCGTTGAGTCCCCGTCCTGGCCACAGTTGGGCCGGTGTCACGATGCGTCCCAGCGCCTCGGAAACCAGGACCGCGACGGCCTGCGGCAGCGGCGGACGCGGCACGCTCTCCTGTCGTACCCACGGGTACGGGGCGGTCGCGTGCACGCGCCGCTCCGGATGGCCGTGGGCGACGAGCCACCGGTTGACCTCGGTCGCCAGCACCCGCGGGTTCCATCCCAGCTCGTCGAGCGCGGCCCGCAAGACGCCGTGTTCAGCGGCCACGTTCGTCTCCCCACAGCAACACGTGCAGGCGCACCGTGAGGTTCCATCCGTGCGCCAGGGACGCCTCCGCCAACGATCGAGCACCGGCGAGTACAGCGTCCGTCGTGGTGCCCTCAGGCATTACCCAGACCGGCTCCAGCGCGAGCCGAGATTGCAGTGCGGCAAGCTCGTGGACGTCAGCGGGTTCGGCGATGACGAACTTGAACACCGCCTTGCCGGTCGCCTGGAGCGCGGACAGCGCGAGGGGACGGATGGCGCGCCGCCTGTCTACACCAGAACCTCGCAGCTTCGGCGACACGTTGAACCGCGTCACAGACTCGGCCAGTGCTGGATCTGGGACGATGGTGCCGTTGGTCTCAATCTCAACGTCGCGGCCAGCCCTCGACATCGCCTGGATCAGCGGCACGAGGCGCCGTTGCTGGATCAGCGGCTCCCCGCCGGTAATCACCACCAGACCCGCTTGGTGGCCGAGCACCCATTCGAGGATCTCAGCGGAGGGCATCTGCCGGGATTCCTCCTCCGGCGTGAATCGCGACCAGTCCCACGTGTACGGGGTGTCGCACCATCCACAGTCGAGGTTGCAGCCAGACAGCCGTACGAATACGGCCCGCTGCCCAGTGCTCGGTCCCTCTCCCTGGAAGGTGGGACCGAACAGTTCAGCGACACGGAGCAGCGCGCGACCTTGGTCGCGGGTGGCGAGGGCGGTCGTCGTCATGTCATTCGCTCAACGGTGTATCGGGCCCAGGTCGTAGCGGTCTCAGCCACCTGGACGCTGACCAGCCGCCCGGGAATGAGCGGTTCGAGGTTGGTCGTGACCCAATCGGCGAAGTGCGCCGCGAGGTTCTCACACGTAGGCGGCACGTCCATGACGTCATTGAGGCAACGGTGGTCGAAGACGCTGTCGACATAGTCACGAAACGGCGTAAGATCACCGAAGTCGGTCACGAAGCCCGGTGCAGTGAGCACATCAGCGGTCAGAACCACCTCGACCAGGTAGTTGTGTCCGTGGTCACGAGCGCACTTGTGTCCAGTCGGAAGCCCTGGCAGGCGGTGGCTTGCGCTGAACCCGAAGGTCTTCCCAATGGTGTATCCCATCGACGTTCCTCACCTGCCTATCGGGACCAACCAAACACGGCTGGTCGACATACCTGACTTGCCGGGTAAGTGCGTTGGGGTTGCTTGGGCGACCGGAAACTGCGCGACTGGCTGACCCGTCACCGCTTGATCTCCCGCCACATGACGATCAGTTCACGTCGCTGCCCGGCACCGATGGCTCGGGTGGTCGGTCGGTTCCTGCGATTGCGTCAGTCACCTTGTGTCCCCTTTCATTTGTTTGCCTGCTTTGGACAACGGCGTGGCCGGCGGTTGCGGCATGGGCAAATGGCCAGCGGCGATCAAGGCCCGTATGACGGCCGTTCGGGCCCGGCCGGTCTGTTTCGCGATCCGCCCGATCGGCTGCCGCAGCTGCGTGTAGCGGTGAACGAAGTCGGCCTTGATGTCGTCCGGAGTATGCGGCGGGGGGCGGCGGGCCACACCGGCCGCGTCGAGGCGGGTGCGCACCGTGTGATGGGCCATCCCGAACTCGGTGGCGATTCGGCCGATGGAGTCGCCGCGCTGGTAGCGGTAGGCGATGTCCGCGTCTGGCCAGCCTGCCGTCCCGGCCGTGCCTCTGCGCAAGGGCACCCCGGCTTCGCGTAGCGCGAGTTTCACGCTCGGCGCGGTGTGGCCGGTGCGGCGGATGATCTGCCATACCTCCAGCCGCAACTGGGTATACATTCGCACGACGTCGGCCGCTTGCTTCGGAGTCAGCCTTGGCGGCGCTGGTGCTGGCGGATGGTGGCGTCTACGGCGTGGAACACCGGCGCCTTGTAGCACCCGGGCGACGGTGCTGGTGTGGCAGCCGACCTTCGCCGCCACCTGCCGCATCGTGGACCCGTCGGCGTAAAGCTGAACGATCAGCGTGCGATCATCACGCCCTCGACCCGCGCCTGCCCTGCCACCCGCCTTCCTGCCACGCGGTGGCGAGTCTGCCGCTGGCTCCTGGATCTTCGGGTTCATCGAGATCCACTCTCGGCCGGGTGGCCGACCGGCGGCAGGTGCCCGGCCAAGTCCAGGGCGCGTCGGACCGTGTGGCGTGACCGACCGATCTGCCGGGCGATCCGAGCGATTGGCTCGTGGTCCTCGGCGTAGCGGCGGACGATCTCGGCTTGCTCGCCGGTGGTCAGGTGGGCGACAGTGCGCCGGGGCACACCGAGGGCGTCCAGTCGCAACCGGACGGTCTCCGGATTCATGCCCAACGCCGCCGCGATAGTGGTGCTCGGCTGGCCGCAGCGGTGGCGGCGCACGATCTCCCGGTCCGGCCAACAGTTCGGTCTGCGGTCGTCGCAGAGCCGAATTCCGGCCTGGTGCAGCACTTGTAGCACGCTGGCCGCCTCGTGCCCGGTGAAGCTGACGATCTGCCACACCCGTTGCCGCAGCCGGGTGTAGCGGTCGAGCACGTCGGCGGACTCCGCGGCGGTCAGCACCGGCGCCGGCCCCGGCGGTCGTGCCTTACGCCGCCGGCTGGTGACGCCGGCCGTTCGTAACACGGCGGAGACCGTGCGTGGATGGCACCCCACCTGCGCGGCGACCTGCTGCATCGTCAGCCGCCTGCCGGTGTAGAGACGCACGATCAGGTCGTGGTCGTAGCGTTGGTGGCCCACGCCGGCTCGACCTTGGCCCGGGTTTGCGGGCGCGGTTCGGCGCAGGAGCGCAGACCCGGTCTGGATTTGCCGGCGTGTTCCGTTCGGCGGGTACACGGGCGAAGCCGCCATTCGCGCGTCGCCGACGCCGACGACGGGCACCTGCGACGACATCATTCACGACCTCCCCTCGGCGACGGGCGCCGGTCGGGTGAACAGGGCGCGTACGCGGGCCTGGAGCTGGGAATCGGCCTGGGCGAGGACGGCATCCAGGGCGGCTTCCTGGTCGGGGCTGATGGACGCGGTGGTGTCGTTTTCCCAGAGCTGGACCTCCCTGGCGCTGACGCCAACGGTGTTCGCGAAGGCTCGTGCGGTCAGGCCCAGTCCCGTCCGTAGGGCGAGGGCGGCGTGGCCAGTCCATCGCGCCACCGGGGTCGGCGGTTCAGGTGCTGTCGGCATGGCGGTTCCCCCAGGCCAGCGTCAGGATGGTGATGAGGCCGACGTCGGTGCGGGTGAGCATGCGCCAGAAGTTGGCGAAGGCGCGTTCATCGGTGGGCCAGGGGTAGTCCGGTGCGGCGCGGCGGGCCCAGGTGCGCAGGGTCAACTCGCCCGCAGGGTAGAAAGTCCAGTCGTTGCTCCAGTCCGCGACGGCGGCGTGCGCGGTCCACCGGCCGACCCGTGGAATGCGGCGCAACTGCTCGACCAGGTGCGGCGCCGGCAGGCTTTGCCACTCGCGTCCGTCGCGCAGGTAGCTGTTGGCGGCGTCCCGCAGGACCCCACGCTTGGATGCCAGGTCCACGTCCGCGAACTGATCAGGGGTCAGATCCAGGACGGCTTCGGCGGTGGGGAACAGCCAGTAGTCATCGCCGGTGGGTAGCCGCAGCCGTTCGCCGTGCGCTTGGCAGAACTGGCGATAAAGCTTGGCGCCGTGGGCCTCGCGAAGCATCTGCTGGATGGCTGCCGTGCCCAGCGCGTCCCACAGGTTGCCGGCCCGAAACCGCGCCACGGTGCCAAGGCTGGCCAGGCTGTTGGCCAGTTGCGGTATCTCGTTCAGGACGTCCGGCGGCAGGCTGAACACGTTGTGGAAGGGCTTGAAGACGGCCGACTCGAGTTCGCGGAGCGTGAACCCGGTTGGTCCACCTGTCTGCACGAGCCACCGGCCGCCGAAGGCCACCAGCACCCGCACCTTGCCCCGGCCTCTTCCGGCGGGCATCCAGGCCGGGTGGTCGGTCATCACGAAGTCGACGTCGTTCACCGCTGCTCCACAGGCTTGCGGGACTGCGGCAGCGATCGGCCATTGGCAGTGACGGTTTCGAGGACGACCTGTTTGAGTACCGGGTCCGCGGCAACCAGCGGCACCACCACGAGCCGGTCATGCCGCAGCTCGTTGCCGGGCACCACCGGCGGTGCGCTGCCCAGGGCCTCGGTTGCTGTCACGGCTTCCTCCTCGGTTGACGTCAGGAGCGTTGAGGGGGGCATACGGGGTTCTGGCTCCGGCGGCGTGAGCCGCACGACTCCGCTGCCACCGGAGCCAGAACCAGCTATTGCGCTACGACGGACGCGTTGCTAGCAGGCGGTCCCGCAGCCTGCCCAGCGGTAGGCCGGCCGCGACCCCGTCGGGGGCTGCTCGGGTGTCTTCGGCGCCTTGTACCTGCCGGTGATCACCTGTAGTGCCCAGTCCCGGTAGTAGGAGAGGTTGGTGTAGACCACCGCGCCGGTGCAGTCGGTCGAGGTCTCCCGCGACGCGGTCCCGATCGCGAGCCAGGTGTTTCGCTTCGGCCCTCGGGTCATCACCGGACTGCTCGAGTCGCCGTAGCACGCTGACGCGGCCGGGTTGTCCGGGTCCATGACACAGACTTCACCCGCGTCGATCGCGGCCACGGCGCAATGCTTCGGCTCGACGATGTAGGTGTCCAGTTGGGACAGCATGGTCGGGGTTTCCACCTCGTCCCACGGCATACGGGTGAAGCCCCAGCCGATGATCCGCGCCGGCTTGCCAGGGCGTACTTTCCAGGGGCCGGACACCGGTGGCAGCACGGTGGGAAGTCCCAGGACCGGCGTGGTGAGCTCGATCATCGCCATGTCGCCCTGCACCGTCCCGGGCGGGTTCGTACCCCACGCCCACGTCGGGTAGATGGTGAGGCTACGCGCCCCGGTCAGCACACCGCCTTCCTTGCGGTTGATGGTGTTGAACCGGAGCTTGTAGATCGACGGGTCCTTCGATGTCGCGTCGGCGTTGGTGACACAGTGCGCGTTGGTCGACGCGAACGTCGGCGTCCACAACACCACGCCGCAGGTGTGCCAGTCCGGGTTGCCGTTGCGCAGGTACTGCATCGAGGCGACGCCCTTGTAGACCTGCGTGGCCGGCACCCCACCAATGATCATCGGGGATACGGTGCCGTCCGGCTCGGTCTGCCCGACCGCCGCCGCTGCGATCGGCAGTGGGTCATCGGCGGTTGGGGCGGCCGACGCGGCAGCGGCGGGCAGCATCACGGCCACCACCGTGGCTGTGGTGAGCGTGCTGAGGAGTTTCCTCTTCACGGTCTTCCTTCGACTTGAGGGATAAGGGAAATTGCGCCCACCGCACGGGTTGCGGCGGGCTCTCGCCGCCATCGGAGCGGCGATGTCATCGGGATGTGCCCGTCACACCGGTGCGGCGTGACGGGCCGGGGTGGTCGCTGGTGTGGAGCGCCTTGTCCAGGTCGGCGAGCAGGCCGTTGCCGATCGCGGGCGGGAGCGCGGCGTTGCTGACCTGGTCGAACGCGGTCACGTAGGGGGCTGCCGTGGGTCCTTCCAGCAGCATCTGTCCGCCCAGATGGTCGACCAGCACCGCGGGCGGGAGCACACCTCGGAAGTGCATGATGGTGAACGCCCCGCCGGTGCCGGCGCACACGTCGACGTCGGAGGGCAGGATCCGCACCGCGATGTTGGTGTCCTCGGCGGCGGTGAACCGCTGGAGGTAGTCGATCTGGTCGGTCAGGACGTCCACGCCGCCGATCGGCCGGCGCAGCACATGCTCGTCGATCACGACCGTTATCGGACGCAGCCGATTGGCGAGGATCAGCTCCCGGCGCCGAAGAAGCGTGTCGACGCGGTGGCTCAGGTGCCCGCGTTCGGCGGCCGTTTCTGGGGCGGTGATGTGGGCGGCAAAGGCTAGGGCGTAGTCGCCGGTCTGGAGCAGGTCCGGCATCGTCGCCGGGGCATAGATGGACAGCTCGCTGGCTTGGGAGTACAGCCATTGCGCGGGCGGTGGCGGTATGAGGCCGTGACCGACCGGTTGCAGGACGGCACTGTCCACTGAGGACGGCGACGGCGAATTCTCCAGCCGCCACCAGTTCATCCGGCCGGACTCGTCGGCCAGCTGTGTGAGCTCGTCGCGCAGCCGGTCGTCGTAGACGCCGTACAGGTTGAGCATCGCGACCACATCCTCGCGGCGCAACGGCCACTTGCCGCTCTCGTAACCCGCCAGGGCCGTGTAGTCACGGTCGAGGTAGGCGCCGACCTCATGGATGGTCAGACCGGCCTGTTCACGCAACTGCCGCATCCGGTCGGCGAGCCACCGCCCACGGATGGAACTGACGAACATCTTGCTGTCGTTGGGCATGGTGTCGCAGAAGCCTTTCTCCAGATACGGGGTTGATCGGTGGGGTGGTCGGGCGTCCCCCCTTTTCGGGAAAGCTCGGGGGCGCTTCCCGCGACGGGTTCAGGGAAACCCGTCAGGTGTGGTGGGGACGCCCGACCACGTTCTATGGGGTGCGCGGCATGGCCACGATCCGGCGCAGGGTCTCCTCCTTGACCTGTGGGTCCGGGTGCCATCCGCGTGCGGACGCCTGCGCGGCCGTGCGCCACAGCGCCCAGACCTCGTCGCCGGCGAGCGTTTCGTCCGACAGTTCACGCTCCGCGCGGCGGTGGTGGATGAGGGCGGCGAACGCGACCGCGGTGGCCAGCGCTCGGTGGCCGGCCCAGCGGATGCGGTGGACCACCCTGCCCGGCGTGGCGCCGACGGTCTTCTTCCCGATGGCGGCTGATGTGCGGCTGGCTGCTCGGCCGACGGGTTGTGTCACGGGTCTGATCCCCCTTCTAGGTGTGCGCTGACGCTGGGCTCGGACGTGCGAACGGCTCGAAGTGGAGGTTGCGGTTGCGGGCGGGCGCGGCACCGCTACCGGTGGCGGTTGGTGGTGGCGGCAGGTAGCCGACGGCGGCCAGGAACCCGGCGACGAACGGGCTGTCCGCCATTTCCGGGGTGAGTTCGGCGTCAGCCGGTTCGGGTCGCCAGTCGGTGACCGGTACCAGGTCGGCCGGTCCGCCGCTGGCCGGGTTGGGGTGAACGAGATCGAGGCCGTCGAACAGGCCACGGATCTCATCGCGGGTCCGTAACTGCAACGGGGTCGGCGTGCGCGCGTACAGCTGCTCAACGGTCTCGGTTCGGGTGCTGGTTTCGATGCGGCTGGCATGCGAGACAGCCAGATAGCTGCCGGCGACTAGCGGCCGCAGGTACGCCGCGACGAGCTGGGTGATATCGGCGGGGATGAAGTGCAGGACCGACACCATCAGCACCGCGACCCGTTGGTCGAAGTCGATCAGGCGGCCAGCCTGGGCGAGGATCTCGGCCGGCTCGCGGACGTCGGCGTGGATCATCGCCGTGTTCGGTACGTCGCGGAGCATGGCGCGTGAGTGCGCCACCGCGACCGGCTCGTGGTCGACATACACCACCCGGGATGCTGGATCGACGGCGTGGGCGATCTCGTACACGTTGCCCACGGTGGGGATGCCCGAGCCGAGATCGAGGAACTGGCGGACGCCGTTGCCGGCGATGTGCTTGACCGCGCGGCGCAGGAACGCCCGGTTGGCTTGGGCGGTGGTCCGTACCTCGGGAGCGACGTCCAGAACGGCGTTGGCGGCGTCGCGGTCGACGTGGAAGTTGTGGGCGCCGCCAAGCATGTAGTCGTACATGCGCGCCGCGTTCGGCCGCTCCAAGTCGACGTCCGGCGGCATCCAGCTGTTCGCGTCGCTCACCGGCACCACCTACCCGCCGTCGACGTCCGCTGGGGTGGTGCGCCGCCGCGCCGGGAGGCGTGTCGGGCGGCGGCGCACCACCCCGCGCGCCACGGCGCGACGTTCGGGTCGTCGCGTCCGGGCGGCACGGGCGGCCGCTCAGGGCATGTCGGAAACCTGAGCAACGGCACCGTGCAGGTGCTGGCCTGTGCGATATCGGGGATGAGCGTGGTGGGCATGGCGGCGCCGTCCTTTAGCTCAGTGCCGGCCGGCGGGCCTGCTCGATGTACAGGGTGTGGTAGCGGACCAGGCCGGGCGGCACCATCAGGTACTCGTGGGCGCCGGTCGAGCGTTGCTGCGAGGCCAGCAGTCGACCGGTGGTCGGGTCGAAGACGAGCGTGTACTCGACACCAGTTGCGGTGAGGGCGACCGCTACGCCGGTGCGACCGAGGCGATCCGTCACCCCGGAACGACAGCCCGTCGAGGTTGGCCAGAACCTGGAGAGCGGCGCGGCGGACCGGCAGGTCGACGTGGAACGAGGCGTACAACTCATCCACCGCCCGGATGGTGGCCTGTGGCCCGTCCGGCATCGGATCGACGGCGGCGAGCTGGGCTGCCAGCGCGGCGGGTTCGGTCGCCAACGGTGCCGTGATCAGGCTGCGCTGGTTCCCTGCTGGATAGTCGGTGCGCTTGGTGGTTCCGGTGGTGAACTCGGCATCCGTGCTGCGGTGGCCCGGGTTCGCGGCGGTCAGTGTGTAGTCGGGTGGGTTCTCCACCTCGATGCCGCGGCCGGAGCCGTCGGCGGCTTCCCACCGGCGGATGTCGATCGCGAACGCCGCCGGGGTGTTCTCGCAGATGCCGGGCGGGGCTGGGGTGCCGGTGGTGTCGAGGATCCAGCGCCGCAGGTGGTGGAACGCGAACCCGGCCGACACCTCCTGGGGTGCGGCGGTGATCGAGCCGGCCATCCGCGCCAGGGGTTCGTGCGCCGGAACAGGCTGCGGCGACCGGGAGCCGTCTGTCGAGCCGGTGGCCGTGGCGGTGACCGCACCGGCCCGGCAGGGGTCCGGCTCGGAGACCCACACGCCCGCCACGACGGCGGCCACGGACGGCAGCAACGCGACGGTCACGACGAACGCGGTCCGCCGCCAGTGGCGGGTGAGAACCGGTGGTGTCACCGTTTTGGACATTGCATTCCTCGGTGGTGTCGAGCCCGACGCGAGCCGGGCAGTCACAGCGCTTGTCGAAACGGGCTGAGCTGGGTCAGGCGCTGGTGAGGCGGTAGTGGCCGGCCTCGACCAGAACCGCCAGCGCTGCCTGCCGCTGTGGGCAGTCGGTGGTCCGGCAATGCAGGTGCTCCTGCATGACCTGGTGGGCCTGGTCAACGGTCGGCGCGGTGGAGGACGGCTGGCAGGTCGCCGCTACGGCGGCTGGTCTGACGGTCACGGTCACGATTGGCCCTCCTGGCTCTGGTCGGTATGCCCGGCACCGGCGACAAGCGCTGGCGGCTCCAGCTCAGTCACGAGTGCGGTGCCGCTGTGGCGGCGGCTGCGGGACGGCGGGGTTGGCGGCCGTTGTGCGGACGCTTTGTCGGTCGGCCGCTTTAGCGCGGCCTTCGCCGGTGCCGGCTGTTTGCGGCGGCGTTGTTCGCGGCTGCGGATCGTTCGGGCGGTCACGGACCTGCGGTGCGCCTTGCGCGGATCAATGCGCTTGCGGCCATCCCGGCCCCACATCCGTGAGGGTGTCTCGTGCTCATGCCAGAACCGCAGGAACCGCTGCCGCGCGGCGGAGATTGTGCTCAGAAAGGTGCGGTAGGACTTGCCGACCGCCTCGGCGGCCTTTTCGTAGTCCTCGTAAGTGGCCAGGGCTACCAGTACGTTTTGATGTGTGGGGCTGAGCCGAGGCCAAATCTGGCTCAGCGCGGTGACGTCCACGACGACGTTCTCCGGTGACTGTGTCGGCGCCGCGGCCGAGGTCCAGTACAGGCGATGCCGCACCAGCGGTGTTCCCGCCTCGCACCCGGAGGCCCTGAAGTATGTGCCGTGGAAGCTGCCCGCCCGCTCGACGTGCGCGTGGATCGCACGCACGCCTTTAGCCACCAACTCCCCGGAACTGGGCCCGTCCTGGCAGGTGAACAGGTGCTCCACGATCGCGAACTGGGCGATGTCGACTCGTTCAGCGATGGTCAGGAACCTGAACGGGCACAGGAACGCCGCGCGGCGAGTGAGGTTCTCCAAATCGGTGATCGTGTACCCGTGCGGCAACGGTGTCGGCTCTGCGGCATCGGCCCGCTGCTCTTGCTCGCCCGCTTGGCGGGTCACCGGACTGCTCCTGCCAAAGGTCGGTGGAGCTGGCGGGTCTGGCACCAGCCCACGAGTCGCCGCCGCAACGCGTCCGAGGAAAGGTGAGGCAGCGCGACCGCAGCCCGCGGCGCCAGCCGCGACATGAAGGCAGCGACCGCATCCATGTCGTGGTCGAGTATCGAACAGATGATGTCCTGATAGGACGGACACGGCCATTCCCGGCCGCAGTCGAGGCAGTCGAAATCGGTGCCGAAGGAGTGGGTCGCGTCGAACACGCCACTCACCCGACCCTCATCGTTCCGGCAGCCCACGCCAGAACCGACCGAGACACGGACACCGGTCCACGCCGGGCGCCTGGATCGACCGTCCAGAGATCGGCGGCACACGTTTGCGGTCCTTGACCCGCACGACTCGGGCGGACCAGAGCGGCGGCTGGCTCACCCGCACGAGCCGGCTGCAGGGTGTGCGCGACATCGGCGTCGCCGCGCCTGCCATGCGGTGCCCGTGGCGCCGTCGTGCCGACCGGGGAGTGCAGGCTCACCGGCCATCACCCCCGGTCGCGGTCGCGCCGGTGCGGCGCCGTTGGCGCGGCATCCAACTACGTCGTCCATTCGGGCTGGCCGGCACCGTGTCGTCTGGCTGGGCGGCGGAGGTTGGTGGTAGTCCTTGTGCCTCGGCCAGGGCGGCGAGTAGCGCGTCCAGGTCACTGCGCGGCACGCCGGGCATGCACACGATGTGGCTTCGCCCGGCGTGGCTGGCTAGCCGCCAGCGGGTACGGATCGGCGCGGACGGCGCTGCCAGGGTGACGGTTATCGCGTGTGGGAGCCGCCACGCCGGCCAACCGATCTGTTCGAGCCGGCCGTGTACGTAGGCGGCCACGTCGCGGCATTGATCGGCGCGGGCGGCGAGCCCGTCCTGGCCGAGGACGGATAGGGCGTACCAAACGGCCAGGGCCGCTTGGCCACTGCGTGAAGAGGCGATCGTGGTGTCCGGGCTGCCGGTGTACGAGACCGCAGGTGCCAGCGCGCGAGTGCTGGCCTTCACGATTACGACGGCGCACGGCATCGGTGTGGACAGGAACTTGTGCCCGGAGACCAGAACGCAGTCCGCGCCGTCGGTGAAGTCAAACCCGGGCCGCACAGCCGGATCCAAGAAGGCCAGAGGGACGCCGGACAGGGCGGCATCCACGAGGATGAACCGGCGCCCGACCGGCACGGGGGCGTCATCGAGCACCTTCCGGATGGCACGCACGTCGTCGACCGCCTCGGTCATGGTGGTGCCCGCGTTCGCGACCACGATCACCGGCCGGTCTCGCCGTAGCCTGACCTGGTCGGCGAGATCCTGGTAGTCCATTACCTGGTGCTCGTCGGTGCGCAGCACGATCGAGGGCATCGCCAGGATGCGTACCGCCTTGGGCACGGCGGGGTGGGCGGCGGCGCTGTGCAGCACGACCGCGCCCGGGTGCAGCCGGCGGGCGAGCTCCAGCCCGTAAAGGGTGGCCTCGGTGGCGCCGCTGGCCACGTACCCCCAGCGGTCGTCGGTGGGGGCGCGGAACAGGTCGGCCAGCATGTCCACGGCTTCCCGCTCGAAATCCTTCACGTGCAGCGGATACAGCCCGTCGGTGTAGGGGTCGCCGAGGTTGTTCAGCAGGCCGCGGGTGAACAGGTCGGAAAGTGGCCGCCAGTCGATGTCGGAGCCGGCCGGGAAGCCGATCGCGGGTCCGGCGGCGTCCAGGCGGGCGGCCAACTCGGCAAGCCGGGCCGGCACCGAGCCGTCCGCGACCGAGACCACGGGATCACGCGCCACGGTTCCCCCCTCCGGCCATGAGGCGGTTCAGCTCGCTCAGCCATCGCCAGATCGCCCGGTTGTCCGGCCCATAGGTGTCCGAGACGGCAAGGTCCCGGGCGAGGTGCGTCGGCCGGTACCGGCCACCGGACACGTCCGTCACCGGGTGGCTGGTTAAGATCCGGTACTCGCCGAACTGCTGACGTGCCAGCCGGTCAATCAACAACGCCGACCCGTCCACGAGGTAGGCGTAGCAGCGGCCGGGCACGTCCATGTCGCTCTGTGCCGTCTTCTGGACCTGCTCCCACGAGCCGGCCGGTGTATCGAGCGAGGTCACCCCGAGGCCGGCGTAGCGGGCATGCGGTGAGCGTGGGTCGTGCCAGCTGAACAGGTACTGGTCCGGATCCCGGCCCGCGCGTAGATGGTCATGGACCACCGGGAGCAGCTCGTACAGCAGCATCGCCAACCGCTGCTCGTCCCCGGCCGGGAACAGCCGGGCCGCAACCTGCAGCTCGCACCGTGCCGGCCGACCGGTCGGTGGCTCGGCGAAGAAGAACACCAGCACATGCGGGTTAAGCGGGTCGTGGCGGCGCCGCCGCCACGTGGCCACCGCCTGGTTCCAGTTCATCGACGTCAACCGGTTGACGACCTTGTTGCGCAGATCCGGCAGCGCCTCGTCCCACGGCGACACCGGCGGTGCAACCGGCGCCTCGGCGTGCCGGTAGGTCGGCTCATCGCCGTACTCGGCGCCTGCGGGCGGTGGGCTGGGCTCCGGGTGTAGATCTGGTGCCCTGCCGGACTCCGGCGCGCGCGATGGCTCTAGTCGCCGCGGTTGCGGCGCCGGCTGGTGCGGGGGCAGCCATGGCGCAACCGGCTCGGCCCGGCCGACGTCGCGACGTGGCAGGTCGGCGGCGTGCCGGGCGTGCGGACGCTCCCGTTCCGGCCCGGGTGGGGGAAAGGTCATAGCGGAGGGGGCGCCTCTCATCGCGATCACAGCCTCACCTCGGACAGGCGCGGGTCCGGAACGGCAAGCGGATGGGGCCGGCCATGGCCGATCCCCTCGTACAGCTGCGGGCGATACGCGCGCACCAACCCGGCCCAGCACAACCCCACGACGGCGAAGACGACGACCATCGCGGGGATCGCCAGCGTGGTGGCTAACGAGCCGCTCCCCACGCCGAGCAGTGTTTGCATCCGGACGGTCATCACACCCAGCACCGCAAGCCCAGCGACAATCCCCGCTACCGGTGCGATCCGGCGGGACCACACGCCCTCGTTGCCGCCACCGCCCTGGCGGAACCACAACACAGCGGCCAGGGACGAGCCGACCAGCAACGCGAACACCGCGAATGCGGCCAACGCGGCAAGCCAGGTGAACATTGTCTCCACCGGGCGGGCGCCCACGAGCGCGAACACCGCGACCGCCACCGCGGCAATCAGGGTCTGCATCACCGAGCCACCGATCGGCGCGTCGCGACGCGACCGGGTGCCGGTGCCGGTCCGCGCCAACGCCTGCGGCAAGAGTCCTTCACGGGCCAGCCCGTACAGATACCGGGCCACCGTGGCGTGAAACGACAGCATCGCAGCGAACACGCTGGTAAACAGCAACACCCGCCCCAACGCCGCAACCAGCGCGCCGAACGCCCCGAGGCTGTCCTGCAGGACCGTGAACGGCAGGTTCGGGTCGGCACCGGCCGCCTGCTGGATCTGGTCCGGACCGGTGGCTGTCACCATCGCCCAGGCCGAGACACAGTAGAACGGCCCCAGTACAGCGAGGGCGACGAACGTGGCCCGGCCGACCGCACGGTCCGAACGGGCCTCCTCCGAATACGCCTGCCCCGACTCGTATCCCAGGAACCCGGCGATACCCAACGCGAACACCGCACCCACATCGCCGGTGAACAACTGGCTCGGCTGTAGCGGCTCCAACGGAATCGACCCGCCAGCCGGTTGCGTGAACGCCGCGACGTCGAACACCACGATGACCGCGAACTCCGCGACCAGCAGGGTCGCGAGCACCCCGGCGCCGATGTCCACCCGCAAGACTCCGAGCACGGCGATAGCGAGGCAGACCAGGCCGGCCCACAGCCACCAGACGCCGCCCAGCTCGGCGGCCAGCGTCGCCCCGAGGAACCCGTACAAGGCGATCTGCACGGCGTTATACCCGATCAACGCAACCAGGCCACCGGCCACACCCCACGCCCGCCCAAGCCCATGCGTGAGCAGGCCGAAGAACGGCGCCGCATGACCCACGCGGCGGTTCATCGCCACGTAGCCGGTCGTCAGCAGCCACAACCCGACGGTCAGCAACAGGTAGCTCAACGGCACACCCGTGACACCGGACGCCGAAAAGGTCGTCACGATACCCGCCGCCAACACCGTCATCGGAGCCGACGCCGATACCGCATAGAACCAGAGACCGCCAGCACCAACAGACCTTCGGGCGAGTCCACTATGGAGGCTCATGTCCGCGCTCCCGGGACCGTCGCCGCAACGTGTCTGGCCGCAGGCGAGTGCCACGGTGGTCTCTGCCCACTCAGCGGGCACCGCGAGCCGGCAAGGCGGCTGAATGGCTGCAACTCGCCGACTCGGTAGATCACCCGACGGCCCCTTCCACTGGCTATCCCATTGATCTGCGGTGTGTTGTCGCCCTTAACCCGCCGCCGCGCCCTCCCCGGCAACGACGGCGGGCCAGGGAACCCTAAGTTCGGTGCACGAGTCGCAGGTCCTCCACCGTGCCGCCGACCTCCACACGGGCGAACAGCCGATGCAGCGCCGCCCAATCGGGCTCGCCCCCTGAAGGCGCAACTGGCGGCAACTCGGCCGCCGCCTCAACACGGTGTTCGACCGGGGCCGCCTCGATCGGGCGCAGCCGGCAGCCACACAGGCTCAGGTACGTTCGAGTGCGATCGGCCCAACCCCACGGGACAAACGGCTGACCGCAGCAGCAGAACATGAAGCCGCACAAGGGATACGCATCGAACGGCAACACCGAGGCGGCATCGTCTTCAGGCTGGTCGCACGTGGTGGTGCTCGTCTGAGTACAGTTCGATATGGTGCTCAGACGACCGAATGACGCGAGCTGGCCGTTGGCGGTCATTGCACCCCCTCCTCGGCAACGGGTCGGATCACGCTCGCTAGTGGTTCGGCTGCGTATCCGGCTGGTCTCCGGCAACGCGACGCCATCGATGTGTCGCGTGTTGTGTGTTTACGATCACTGACAGTCCGCCGCCTTGGAACCCCGAATTACTAGGAGACTTGGTAGGAGACTTAGTAGGAGACATGCCTCTGACCTGCGGTTTCGCGGCGGAGATCGGTGGACGGTGAGCTCCAAAGGCACAGAATCGGGGTTACGCTCTGGGCGCACCGGACAGTTCGTCGCAGACGGACAGTCGCGGTGCCTTCGCGTCTGACGGTGCCGGAGGTCCGCTGATGATCAGTCCGCACGTGCGCCGCCGCCGGCTTGCGGCCGAAGTGATCCGCCTACGGGAGGAGCACGGCTACTCGACCCAGCGGCTGGCCAAGGCGATCAACGTTCCCCGGCAGCGCATCAGCCAGCTCCAGAACGGACACATACGGCCCGACCTCGACGAGATCATGCGCATCCTCGACGTGTTCAAGGTCGGCCAGCGCCGCTGGGAACAGATCATGACCGTCGCCCGTGAAGCGCAGGAACGCGGCTGGTGGGAGAAGTTCCGCGACGAGATGGGACCTCGCCAAGCCCTGTACGCGGACCTGGAAGCAGGCGCGCGCTCCATCGTCGAGTACCAAATGACCCTGTTGCCGGGCCTACTCCAGATCCCCGCCTTCACCGAGATCCGCGCACGGGCCGACCGCGGTGCCTACCCTTCGGACTTCGACCCGGCCCGTGCGCTGGAGGCCAGGGCGATACGGCAACGCGTACTCGAACGCGCCGGCGGACCCGCCTACGAAGTGATCGTCGACGAGCTGGCCGTTCGCCGCTTCGCAGCGCCACCGGACGTCGTCCGCGCCCAAATGGATCACCTCGTATACATGGGGCACCATCGCAAACGGATCACGATCCGCGTCCTGCCGCTATCAGCATCCATCGCCGGGCACGTCGTGCCCCGCTCAGCCTTCTTCACCTATCGTTATCCCGACCCAGGCGATCCCATCGTCGTCGCCGTCGACACCGTCACATCGGACCTCGTTCTCACCGAGGCGGCTGAGATCAGCTACTACCTCGATCTATATCAGCGTCTCCAGCAGGCGGCACTCAGCCCCGCCGACAGCCTCGACTTCCTCGCCGCGGTGGCCGAGGACCTGCCCGACTACACAGGGAGCTCATGATGAACGAAAGCAAGTTCACGAACTGGCGCAAGTCCCGCCGCAGCGGAGGCGGCGACAACTGCGTCGAGGTCGCACTCGCCCCCGACGGCGCCGTGGGCGTTCGCGACTCCAAAGACCCCGCCGGTCCGGTCATCGAGTTCAGCGCGTCCGAATGGGTCGTATTCACCAGAGGCGTCCGCGACGGCGAGTTCGACGCCTAGCCGACGTACGAGGCAATAACAGTTTCCCCGGCGGGCAACGGCGTGCTGGACCACACGCCGCTGCCCGTGATAGGGAGGAGCCGCTTGAGCCCTGCACCCGCACCCTTCACGTGAAGGCGTTGCCGGGGTTCTCAGACGAGCCGGACGAGGTCGTGGGTTTGATGGCCACCACCGATGAGATCCAGTCGATGCGTCAAGTCATCGCCCGGTCCGTGCACGGCCTTGGCGCGACCTGTTTCAGTCCGCACTTTGCGGATCCCATAGCATCGCTCGGCCAGCTCTACAAGGGCGGCACCCGAACGGCACACTTCGCCAGCGACCCGCCCTTGGTCGCGAGCGCCTCCCAGCGGCGACGCGATCGACCGGGCGGTGTCCGACATGAGTCGCAGCCACACGGATGTGGCCGCCGCAGCCCGCACTCAACAACGCTTGTACTGGGTTCCCCTATCGAGCCGATCACCACACAAGACGCGGTTCGTATCGTCGCTCGACCCGATGTCCCGCCGTCGCTTGGCGCGGGCGACCCTGGTCACAAGGGGTGAAGGCTCGATGCCCCGCCAGCCGGATACGGTCGTGACAGCGAACGTTCAGCTCCAGCGGGCACGGCGTCGCCTAGCATCACCGTCGCGACCCGGCAAGTGCATGTCACGATCGGAGTTCGTCACCGCCGTCAACGCTCACCTACACGCCAACAGCATCCTTGACGCGGACATCGACGCCGACTACGTCGTGAAGCTGGAGTCCGGTAAGCACCGTTGGCCCCGCGACGAGCGACGTCGGTTAGCCATTCAGGCCGTCCTCGGGGTGCACGACGACGCTGAACTTGGATTCCACCGTACGCGTAGGAGCCGGCTGGATGACGAGGCCGAAGCGCCGACCGGCAACCCGCTGAACACTCACGTCGGACAAGACAGCGCCGCATGGGCAGGAGCCAACGAGCCACCATGGTGGTCGCCGAATGTCTCTGTGCGCACGCTCGATCGCCTGACCGCAACCGCAGCGATGCACGGGCACACTGGACTGTATTCCGTCGCTCTGCAGGAGATTCAACGACTCGACCACGCCCGGCGGTCAGGTCGACTACCGCCAGCCGATCTGGCAGTCACAGACGCTCGTTGGTCGGAGTTCCTCTCGTGGATCGGCGACAACGACGGTCACGGCGAAGCCGGTCAGTGGTTGTCACGGGCCTTCGACCGGGCAGTGGAAGCCCAGGACCCACACCTGCGCGCCTACGTACTGATGCGGCAAAGCCAGCGTGCCATCGATAGCGGTAACGCACCCGCTGCCACACGCCTGGCCCGACAAGCGCTGCAAGGCGAACCGCTCCCCCCAAGGATCCACGCCCTATGCCAAATCAGGCTCGCCGAAGCCCTCGCGCTCAGAGGTGATGACGACAGCCTAGAACTCGGCGTAACCGCAGGCAGACGAGCCGAGTCTCCAAGCCACGATCCGGCCGACGCCATCGCCCAACATTGCGATCACCCCTACGTCACCGCCGCCACAGCACGTTGCCGTTACCTGCTCGGCGACCACCGCAGCGCCGCCACGATCCTCGAAGAGGTCCTGACCGAAGGATCACCGTCAACACCGTTGGACTCAGGTATGTGGCTGACCTACCTCGCCGATGCCTACGGGCCTCACGACCCCGAACGAGCGGCGAACACCGCTACCCAGGCACTCACCGTTGCCCGACGCTACACGTCAGCTCGCATAGTCCGTGCTCTGCTACCACTGGCCATCACGTTGCGCCCGTACCGTGGGCTCGAACCGGTCGACCGGTTTCTCGACGCACACCGCGAGGCTCTCACCGACGGCTGACAGGATGGAGGCGTGGACCTGACCCCGAACACCACCACCGCTGACGTCCGACGGCGGCGACCGCCCGTCGCGGTGCTCCCGATCGGGAGCTTCGAGCAGCACGGCGACCACCTACCACTGGCGACGGACACCGTCGTGGCCAGCGCCATCGCCGCGAGCATCGGCGCCGCCTACAACGTGCTCGTGCTGCCGCCGGTGACGATCTCATGTTCCCATGAGCACGCGGCCTGGCCAGGGACCGTCAGCATCACCCACCAGACGCTGTCGGCCGTGGTGACGGACATCGCCGCCTCGCTCAGGTCCCAGGGGATCAGCCGGCTAGCTCTGGTTAACGGCCACGGCGGCAACTACGTGCTGTCGAACGTCGTTCAGTCCATGAACGCCACGGCACCGGCCGCCATGACGCTGTTCCCCACCCGAGCCGATTGGGACCGTGCCCGTAAAGCTGCCGGCCTACAAACCACATCACACGAAGACATGCACGCCGGCGAGCTGGAGGTCTCGATCCTGGCCGCGGTCTGGGCTGACTCTGTGCGGCCGGGCGCGTACACCGCGGACCATCTAGTCGACGATCGATCGATGCTCCTCGTGCACGGAATGGCCAGCTACACCGACACCGGCGTCATCGGCCGACCATCGGCCGGAACCGCAGCCAAGGGAAAGTCCATTCTCGACAGTCTAGTCATCTCCTTTGCTGACCACCTGTCCGCTCTTGGCTTGCCCACCGGCGCGAACACGACGCCCGCAGAGTAGGACTGCGCTGGCAGGCTGAACTCAGCCCAGTCGCGCGTATGCACATCGCACCTCCTCGCTAGCGGCCTCCCGTGAGGCAACGAACCCGAGGGGGTGATTGCGAGGATTAACGCCGTTTGTCGCGAACCATGCATGCTCACGCCATATAGGCGTCAGACGCGCGAGTGACTGTTCCAGGACAAATCCCGACAGTGCCACGCGGAGCGCGACGGGCCTGAAAGTTGCCAAGCCGGAGTGAAATACAGCCGATGGCCGGTAGGCGCCGCGTTCCCCTGCCCCGGCGGCGCGGATGATTGATTGTGCGACCAAACGCAAGAAGGACCGATCTGTGCGTGGAAGCAGCAGCCCGGGAGCATTGGGCATCGGATGTTGCCCATGCTCCCGGGCTTGCTGGGCTATCTGTCCGCCGCCGATGGGTTCTCGTCCTCTGCGCGTTGTGCACGGGCGGTGCCGAGGATTCGTACGGTGGTGCTGGCTTTGATCGGTGCGTCCTCTGGCCCCTTTCTCTGCACCATGAAGATCATCGATGGTGAGTCGTGCGGCGAGGAGTGCACCTACCGCAAGGCGACGGGTCCGGAGGACGCCGTCGCCTTGGTGTTGCAAGCCCTTTTGCGAGTGGGCCCTGGTGATTACTCAGCGGTCCCGTCGATGATCGTGTTCAGCTTGTCGTAGATCCACAGGGCCGCCACAACCCCGGCGAGCCGACCCAGACCCAGCTGGGGGTAGTGCAGGGTGACGGTCAGGGCGTCGGTCGCCGCGGAGGCGGCGGAGCCGGTGGCCACCGAGCATGCGGTGATGACGGCAGAACGCAACGAGATGGTCTTGCGGGCCATGCTGGTCCCTCCTTGAGGAAATGCGACGGTTGTCGCGGCTCTCTCAAGGCCATCGCGGTGCGCCCGTTCATTCGTTCACCGGCGAACGCTTATGTGTGTGAACGGCGTGGCCGGTAGCCTCCGGACATGGACTCCGAGGCGGACCCAGGCCAGGCCCTAGCCGAATTCTTCGCCTCTCTGCGGGAGCGGCGCAAACCCGGACTGTCACTGCAGCAGATCGTCTCGAAGGTCCAGCTCGACGGCAGCGAGGTATCGAAGGGATATCTCAGCGAGATCTTCGCGGGCCGGCTGCCGTCCGAGTCCAAGGCATTGGCGATCGCGACCGTTCTCGGAGCGACCGACGAGGAGCTGGCGGAGGTCCGGCGGCTGGTCGTGGTCGCGCGTCCCGTCCCGCATTGGTGGACACGATCGGGCTACATCGAAAAGGTACGCGACATCGCGCCGAGCGGCGGCCTGCGCGACCGCGGTGACGAGCTTGCGCTGATGGCCGCGTTCTGCAAGGGAACCGAGCACTACCTCTGGTTGCAGGCCGACCCGTGGGCTGGCAAGTCGGCCCTGCTGTCGTCCTTCGTGCTCGACCCGCCTCCCGGCACCGACGTGGTGTCGTTCTTCATCACAGGGCGGCTGGCGGCTGAGGCGGACAGTTCCGCGTTCACCGACGCCCTGCTCGACCAGCTTACGGCGCTGACCGGCGAGAAGCTGCCAGCGTCGGTGTCGCCGCTGGCCCGCGACGCTCACCGGCGCAAACTGCTGCGCGCCGCCGCCGATAAGGCGGCCGAGTCCGGGCGCCGGCTGATCCTGGTGGTGGACGGGCTGGACGAGGACGCCGGCGCGCGCCCGGGAACGGGCCTAGCCAGCGTGGCCTCCCTGCTTCCCAAGGATAGCCACGCCGCGCTCCGGGTGATCCTCGCCAGCCGGCCGTCGGTGTCCCTTCCCGCCGACGTACCGCACGATCATCCGCTTCGCCAGTGCCAGCCGAGTCCGCTCAGTCGTTCGCCGCACGCGGCGGCGATCGAGTCTCAGGCGAGGCTGGAGCTGTCCGAGCTGCTGGCCGAGCGCGATCCGGAGCACGAGGAACTGATCGGGTTCATCGCCGCCTGCGGTGGTGGCCTGACGACGGCCGAGCTGGAGGAGCTGACCGGACGGCGGCGGTTCCGCTTGGAGCACGTGTTGAGCGGCGCGTTCGGCCGGACCGTGTCGGCGCTCGGCGGGCCGTTACTCTTCGCTCACGAAACCCTGCGGAAGACGGCGATCGAGACTATCGGCAGTGGCCTCGCCGGGTTCCGGGCTCGGATCAACGAATGGGCCGACATCTACCGTGAGCGAGGGTGGCCAGGTGAAACGCCGCAGTACCTGATTCGGGGCTATCCCGACATGCTGCGCGAGACAGCGGACGCGGAACGGCTGGTTGCACTGGCCACCGATCCCGCCCGGCACGAACGGCTGCTTGCCGCCACCCACGGCGACGCCGCTGCCATGACCGAGATCCGTAGCGCGCAGGATCTGCTGCTGGAGAGTTCGCAGCCCGATCTTGTGGCGATGGGCCGATTGTCGGTGTACCGGAACTGGCTGAGCGTTCGCAATGCGGCCGTTCCGTCGCACCTGCCGGCAGTCTGGGCACGGCTGGGCCAGCCGGCGCACGCCGAGGCGCTGGTATACGGAACGCCAGTGGAATTCCGGGACGACACTCTGGTCGCACTCGTGTCGGCGCTCACGGACACTGGCGAGGTCGCTCGTGCCGAGGTCGCCTGTCACGACATTCACAAGCCCACGGATCGGGCTCAGGCACTGATCAGCCTCATCCCCGTGGTCGACGATCTGGATCACGCCAAGCGGCTGGTGGACGAGGCGAAGGCCATACTCGCAAGCAGTTCCGACCCCTGGGCCCCCTCGTTATGGTCCGACCTTGCGGTGGCGGTCGCCCGCCGAGGCTCGTTTGCGCACGCCCAGGCCATCACCCGACACCTTCCGGACGGTCAGGCCCGGGCAATGGCTCAGGCTGATGTCCTGTGTGCAGCTGGCAATCTTGATACGGCGGTGGCACTCGACAACATCGAAGCGTGTTCCCTTAAGGCTCAGGCGCCTGTGCTGCTGCGACTTGCCCAAGCCGCGGTCATTCATAACCTCGGGCCCACTGCCGTAGAGCTGATAAAGGCCCTGGAGGCGGGCATCAGTCACAGCTCCGACGATTCCCTGGCGCAGGAGGACACGCTGATCGACGCGATCGCCGTGGCCCTTGCTCTCGATGATCGTGAGACCGCCACCCGGCTGGCCGAACGAGCCGAGAACGAACTGCGTCCGAACACCGATCCCTTCATCTGGGCCAAGCTCGCAGACCTTGTCTGCGCCTGCGCCGATCTCGACAGCGAGCGAGCCCGTCGGCTGCTCGCGACCGCCGAATCCGCCGCTTCGGCTCCACGCTCGGAGCAGGCCATCGAAGACCCGTTTTTCGAGGCCATGGCCCTCAGCCGCCTGGCCGACGGCGCCGCCAGACTCGGCGATCTGGACCGAATGCACCGACTCGCCGGCCTCGCACGCGCCGCTGCGGCTGAAACCGGCCCCCGAGTACGTGGGTTTCTGCAGGCCGGTCTCGCGTGGCGAGCCGCTCTTCGTGGTCACCTCGCCGAGGGGACCGAGATCGCGCGGCAGATTGCTGACTACCGGCATCGTGCGGAGGCGCTAACCAGCGTTGCCCAACGCATGATTGACGTGGGTGAGCGTGCACTTGCCGCCGTGTTGGCCGCCGAGGCCGAAGGCGTGGTCCGCAGCGCAGAATCTGTTCAGCACGCGGTCTGGGCACTGGCGGAGCTGATTTTCGTCGTGACGATCGCCGGCGACCGAGCGCGGGCTCATCTCCTCGCGGATGAGGCCGAGCGGATCGTCTTCTCCGCCGACGCGGAGGAACGCGCGGAGCCGTGCAACGAACTCATCCACATCCTGGTCGCCACCGAAAGCTACGATCGTGCGGTCGCCGTAGCGAACCGCGCCGCCGAGCGTCGCGCACTCAATGCCTTACTCTCCTACTTATGCATGTATGACCAGGTCGATTACGCGGCTGACGTCGCCCAGGGCATTGGTGATCCTTCCGACCGGGACGAGGCACTGCGGTCGGTGGCAAAGCATCACAAGCCCTCCCCTGCTGCCGGCCCCACGGCCAGCCGGCCGGCCGGGAGACCCGATGCAAAGTCCGAGGCGGGCGCGCTTGTCGAGCGGACGCGCGTTGCCGCGGCGGATCCGGATCACGCACTCCTCGCCGACTTGGCTAATCGCGCTGAGGCCGCAATTGAGCAGGTGACCGACCCATGGGACCGAGCCAGTCTGCTGACCGACCTGATTCGGGCCACCGTGGCCAGCAAGGACCATGACCGAACCACGCGGCTGGCGACAGCGGCCGAGCATCGCGCGGGCCGGATCTACAAGCCTGAGAGACGGTGGCGAATCCTCGCCGAACTGGCCGGAGCGATCGCCGCGGCCGGTGAGCATGACCTGGCCGAATCCGTCGCCCTACGAATCGACGACTCCTACGGGCAAGCCGACGCGTTCACCGAGGCTGCCGTCGCCGTGGCCAGCCTTGACGACCGCCCGCAGGGCTCGGACGCGATGATCCGGCGCTGGCTGGCGCAGGCATTGGCGCTAGGCCCATGGCTGGTCCCGCTCCGAGCACTGGCCCACTACGTCCCCGAGGTCTCGCTGGCGATCGCCGACGAGTATCTGCGAGTGCGGCACAGATTAGTGACCGATTATCACCTTGAGCGGCGAGATAACTGGGGCTACCAAGGCGATGAGAACACCCGCCACTAGAAGCCGAAGCCGGGGACCAGCCGGCGCGGTTCGACGCGGGACGGGGCGTTGCCGGGTTGACAAGGGGTCAGGCAAGGGCGGTGGGGCCGGTCTCTGCCTGATCGGCTTGTCGGCGGAGCCGGTCGGCTTGCCTCTTCTTGTCCTCGATGTGGCGTAGGCTCTCCTGCAGCGCGGAGACTTCGCCGAGCCATTGCATCCGGTGGGCTTCGTCGAGTCGTTCTCGGGTGTTGGTCTCGATTTGCAGCAGGCGCGGCACCTGGGCAAGATCCAATCGCAGAACCGGGCACCGTATGTCCCGTTGACCGAACTAACCGGGGGCGTCCTGCGGTTCTCCGATGTCGACGGACGGTGACGTTCATGGCCGTTTCGCTCCCAGCGGGTCACTGCGCGTAGCTGAACGTCTCTGCTCTGATCCCGTGCTGTCAGGGGAAGACGGCTCGTGGAGGTTCGGATGGCGGAACGCGGCAGGGTGATACGGGACGTGGCGGCCTTGGCGGTCGCGAGAGTCGGGCGGGTTGAGGAGACCGGTGACCGGTTACGGCCGTTCCGGCTTGTCGACGAGCATGGCGTCGAGGAACTGGCCGTCACCGAGTTCCTGGGCCACATGCTCGCCGACGACGCGAGCCCGGCGTCGCTGCGTTCGTACGCCTACGAACTGTTGTCCTGGTTCCGGTTTCTGCGCTCGGTCGAGGTGCCGTGGCATCTGGCCAGTCGGGTGGAGGCCCGGGACTTCGCGTTGTGGATGAAGACGAGCAAGAAGCCGCCACGGCTGCGGCGGCTTGACGCGCCGGCGCCGGGGTCGGTGAACCCGGTGACGGGCAAGGCAACGCAGGGCGAGAACTATGCGGCCCGGACCCGGCGGCATGCCCGAGCGGTGGTCCGCGCGTTCTACGAGTACCACCGCGAGGTGTATGGCCGGCCGTTGGTGAACCCGTTCCCCAAGACTGCGGGTGTCGAGGATGAGGATCTCAACGCCCACCACAACCCGATGCGGCCGTTCCGTCAGCCGTCGCGCCGAGCCATGTATCAGCCGAAGGAGCCCAAGCCAGCGCCACGGAGCATTCCAGACGACGCTTTTAACGTCCTTTTCGCGGCTCTTACCTGCAACCGGGATCGGGCGTTGCTCGCGTTCTACATTTCCACCGGCGCACGCGCCTCGGAGCTGCTGGGCGTCTGCCAGGGTCAGGTGGAACCAGAGGAGCAGGTGATCGGTGTAGTCCGCAAGGGCAGCCAGGCGTTGCAGCGATTGCCTGCCTCGACGGACGCGTTCGTCTGGCTGAGGCTCTATCAGCAGGAGACTCTGGGTTTGGTTCCGAAGGGGCCGAACGAGCCGTTGTGGTGGTCGCTGCGCCGGCCGTTCCGGCCGCTAACGTACGACGCGACGCGGATGGTCTTCACCAAGGCCAACGCCGCCCTCGGCGCGAACTGGACTCTGCACGACCTGCGGCATTCTGCGGCCAAGCGGATGGTCCGCGACCCGAACCTCACCCTGGCCGACGTGCAGTGGGTCCTGGAGCACGCCCACATCACCACCACGGAGATCTACACCGCACCCACTCCCGATGAGGTCATCGCCCACGTCCTGGCCCACCACGACCGACAGCGCGCCGAGCGAGAACGGCCACCAGCGCCCCCGGCGCCCGGTTACCGGCCGGAGGTGCTGGCGACCTTGTTCGGTGCTGGGCCTGCCGAGGGACATGCTCGGTGACCGTCACGACAATCGACGCCGCAGTCGGCGAACCAGAATCGGACGTTGTTCCGGCGGTGCGGCTCGGCGAGTGGGAGCCGCGGCCGGTCGAGCAGAGTTGGTGGCAGACCTGTCAGACCCGCGAGGCGTTGGTCGAGCGGCTCCTGCGCCTGTTCACCGGGCAAGGCGCGAGCAGCACCCGTGACAAGACCCGGCGACGTGGCCTGGGCAAGGTGCTGGACTGGCTCGAACGCCAGGCCGGCGGCACCTGGCAGCAGCGGTGGCTTGCCAGCGGGGCCGACGCGGCCGGCTTCGACTGGGCCGACCTGCCGCTGAACGGAATCGTCGAGCTGCGGCGCCACCACCGCGACGAGCTGAGCTGCGGACTGGCCATGCTGGTGGCCGGACAGGCCGTCCGGCCCGGCTACCCGTGGCTGTTGCGGCAACGCCAAGCCCTGATGCTCGCCGAGGCCCGTGCGGCCATCGACCCCGACGGCTTCGCCGGCATCGAGCGTGACGCCAGCCAGGCCGCCCGCTACGCGAGGTCTGATGCGTTGAACAAGCTCACCTGGATCGTGATCCGCAAGGGCGGCCTGGTCGCCGACATCACCGTTGGCGACTGCGTCGAGCTGACCAAAGCGTTGCAGGAGCACCACTTCCGGGGCAGCGCCGGGCGTCCGCTGTTCTACGCGCTGCTGAAGGCGACTGGCGTGCTCCCAGCCGCGGCACCGGAGCGGCTGCGGGCGCTGCGGGTGGACGGTCGCCGCACGGTCGAGCAGATCGTCGACGGCTACGACATCCAGTGCCGGCCGGTCCGTGACCTGCTGGTCGAGTACCTCACGGAGCGATCCCCCGAGCTCGACCACACCTCGCTGCGATCGGTCGCCCGCAACCTCTGTCGGCTGTTCTGGCGCGATCTGGAGATCCACCACCCTGGCATCGACTCGCTGAGGCTGGCCCCCGAGATCGCGCAGGCGTGGAAGGAACGGCTGGCGCACATCCGCGACGCCGACGGCAAGCCCGTGCGGCCGCGGGTGAACTACCGCGGCGAGTTGGTGTTCGTGCGGGCCTTCTACGAGGACATCGCCCGCTGGGCCGCTGACGACCCGTCCCGCTGGGCGCACTGGGTCGCGCCCTGCCCGATCAAGGCCAGTGAAGTGACTCGCAAGAAGGTCCAGGCGCGGGTCAAAGCCCGGATGGATCAGCGGACCCGGACCCAGCTGCCGCTGCTGCCCGCCCTGCTACGCGCGGTCGACCGGCAGCGCAAAGATGCCGAGGAACGCGTCGGCGTCGCAAGGGCTGTCCCCTCCGGCAGTCGGTTCACCGCAGGCGGCATAGAGTTCCAGCGTTGCCGGGTCGGCGATTCCGGTCGCGTCTACGCCATCGAGCTGGGCACCGGCAAGCGACGAGACCTGACCCACGAGAAGGAAGCGGCGTTCTGGTCGTGGGCAACGGTGGAAGTGTTGCGGCATACCGGAATCCGCATCGAGGAGATGCTGGAGCTCACGCACCACAGCTTCGTCGCCTATACGCTGCCCACCACCGGTGAGGTCGTGCCGATGCTGCAGATCGCTCCGTCCAAGACCGACGCCGAGCGACTGCTGCTGGTCTCGCCCGAGCTCGCGGAGGTCTTGACCGCGATCATCTTCCGCGTCCGCGCGGGCAACGCCGTCCTGCCGCTGGTGTCTGCCTACGACGTGTTCGAGCAGACCTGGAGTCCGCCGATGCCGTTTCTGTTCCAGCGCCGATACGGCACCGAGGACCGTCCGCTGACTCGCAGCTACATCCGCGAATGCCTTCTCGCCACGTCCCAGGCCGCGCAGATCACCGCCGCCGGCCAGCCACTGCAATGGCGACCCCACGACTTCCGAAGGATCTTCGTCACCGACGCTATCCGCTCCGGCCTGCCCCCGCACATCGCCGCCAAGCTCTGCGGTCACTCTACAGTGGACACAACGATGGGATATGCCGCCATCTACCCCGAGGACGTGATCGCCCACCACCGGGCGTTCATCGCACGCCGCCGCGGCCAGCGGCCCAGCGAGGAATACCGTGAGCTCACCGCCGCCGAGTGGGATGAGTTCCTCGCCCATTTCGAGCTGCGGAAGGTTGCTCTCGGGACCTGCGGCCGGGACTATGGCACCCCTTGCGCGCACGAAAACGCTTGTGTCAGATGCCCACTACTTCGGGTTGACCCGGCCCAACTACCTCGCTTGGAGGAGATCCACGCCAACCTCCTTGACCGCCTCCGCGAGGCCAAGGAACAAGGCTGGCTCGGTGAAGTCGCCGCAATCGAGACCACAATCATGGCGGCCGACCAGAAACTCCTCGCGATGCGGACCCAGATGGCCCAACGCACTACGACCAATCTGGGCATGCCGAGCATTGGCGGAGCCGTGGGACGATCGAGTTCGACTTGAACCGGTGACCGCGGCTGACTGGGTTCAGCGTTATCGCGGTCTTCGCCAGCTTCGCCAACATAGAGGTGCCCTGTCATGCGACGATCGTGGCGACTGCTCAGCGCATGGGTTGCTCTAGCCTTGGGCGGAGCGACGGCGGTCGGTGGCGCTCTGATCGCATCACAGTGGGTCTCCGCAGCCTGGGCCGCGCTGATCGGCGGCAGCGTCGCGGCGGTCTCGGCGGTGGCTGCCGGCCGTGCGCGACAGTGGCTTGATCGCCAATGGGAGCTACAGCGGCAACTTCCCGAGCGGATCGTCCTGCAACATCGCAGCGGGGGGCTTCCACGCGTTCGTGACGTCACCGACCCGATCGTGCTCGGTGTCCATCCATCCGACACGCGCGCCGGAGGTTCGCAGAATGCTGCGGCGATCGGACTGACGCCTTACGTCACGCGAGATGTCGATCAGGAACTCCGCGGCGCGGTCCACCGGGAGGGCCTGATTGTGGTCCTGGGCGAGTCGACCGCCGGGAAGTCCAGGGCAGCCTTCGAGGCGATACGGTCGCAGACTCCAGATCATCTGCTCGCTGTCCCGTCGGCACTGGAGTCGCTCGCGGCAGTCACGACCCGGCTGTCCGAGTCTCCTCGGTCCATACTCTGGCTGGACGACCTGGAGCGGTTTCTGGGCCCTGGCGGTTTGACACCCGCGATGGTAGCCAACTTGACCAGGGAGTCCAATCACCGCGCCGTCGTCGTGGCCACGATGCGAACCTCGGAGTACGAACGCTTCACCTCCCGGGCAGAGCCTCCTCTTGACGACCAGGGGCGCTTGGCTTGGCGAGCCAGCCGAGATGTTCTCCGAAGCGCCTACGTCATCTTCCTCCGCCGGCTGTGGTCGCCGGCGGAGCTGGCGGCCGCGGCAACATTCGCAGACGACTCTCGGATAGCCCTCGCGCTACAACAAGCGGACACGTTCGGCATCGCCGAGACTCTCGCTGCAGGGCCGGAGCTTCTACGCGACTGGCGCAATGCTTGGGCACCGGCAAGTCATCCGCGGGGAGCCGCGCTCGTTGCCGCTGCCGTCGACTGCCGCCGCGCCGGAATGCACGCTCCAGTGCCCCGCGACCTGTTGATGGATCTGCACCACCACTATCTACAGACTCGCGGTGGCTACGCGCTCAGGCCCGAATCAGTGGACGAAGCGTGGGCGTGGGCGCTGCGCCCCATACACGGAGCGAGCAGCCTGCTCATCCCTGCCGGCCCAGTTGAGGACGACCAGCGCTACCACGCCTTCGACTACCTCATCGACCAGCCCGACCACGCACCGATCCCACTCGATACCTGGAACCTGCTCGTCGCCAGGACCCTAGGATTGCAAGCCGCCTTGATCGCGTCCGAAGCGTTCATGCGTGCGCGGACAGCGTTTCACGCTGCGGTCGACTCAGGTGCGGTCGACGACGTGTTCTCGCGGGCAAAGGCGGTCGCTGATCGCGGCGACTATCCGTACGCGATCCAGCTCCTCACCGACACGCTGAACGCGGCGTCCGATCAGAGCGGCGATCCCGAGCAGCATCGGTCGCTGCGGCACCAGATCGCCTACTACCAGATACAGTCCGACCGTATCGACGAGGCAGAGGCGACCTTCAAAGACCTACTGGCAGAGGCCGAACACACCCTGCCACCCGACGACGAGTACCTCCAGGTCGTGCGGCACAACATCGCCTCATGTGCAAGGAAGCGAGGCGACCTTTCGGGCGCCCTTGCTCAGTTCCAGCGCATACTCGCCGACCGTGAGCGGCAACTTGGACCTGACGCCATGAACACGCTGGCCACAAGAGGAGCGATTGCACACATCATCGCCGAAATGGGCGATCCGGCCGAAGCGCTACGCCAGACCCAAGAAATCCTCGCCGACGAAGAGCGAGCACTCGGCACAGACCACACCAACACCCTCTTGACGCGCTACAGCCTGGCCAACTACCTCGCAAAGAGCGGCGATCCCGGTGCCGCGGTCGACGTTCTCCAAGCCCTGCTGCCGGACCTTGCCAGCGCGCTGGGCGTCGACCACCCAGACGTCCTTGACGCCCGCTGGCACCTCGCGCGATACCACGGCCAGAACGGCAATCGGTCCCAAGCGGCGCGGCAGTTCCAAGAAGTCCTGGCAGACCGCGAACGGATACACGGCGCAGCTGACCGAAGCCTCAATCTTGCACGTCAGGAGCTTGAGGACTTCCTCGCCCCGCCTGGATAGCGACGCTTTCCACCGTCGACCACGACCGAACGCGCAACGTGGGAGGTCGAGTCGGCTGCTGCATAGGCTTGCGACACGCCGGACACCATGCCGTTCCCAAGATATTTTGTGACCCTCAGTCACGCCGGTTCATGCACGCGGGGAGCAATGGCCGCCAAGATCATTTCGGTTAAGCAGGCGTGCTCGTGCTGGCAGGGCGTTCCGTAAGGGCGTTCGCAGGTGCCGAGGGCGACCTTGCGAAGCTGGAAGTGGTCGCGGAACTCGGTCCATTCGGCGTCGGTAGGTTCGCGGTACTCGTCGCGAGGGCGGCGGGCGCGTCCTTGGTCGATGAAGGTGCGGTAGTGGCGGATGACCTCCTCGGGATAGACGGCCACATACCCTTACGTGGTGTTTAGGTCGAGATGTCCGAGTAGCTTGGCGGCGATGTGGATCGGCAAGCCGCTGTTGACGGTCTCCGTGGCGAAGACCCTCCGGAAGTCGTGAGCGGAGAAGCTGATCGCTGAGCCGTCGACGTCGGTGAGCGCGGCCTGCTTGGCGAGTTTCTTGAACAGCTGGTTGAAGTAGGTAGGCGAGATGACGCCGAGCCGGCCCAGGGAGACGCGCTGGAACAGGTGCGGCAGCGGCGGGCCGAAGCGGCGGTCGTGGAAGTCGTAGCGCTGCAGCAGCGGCACCCGCCCGTCCGCGGCTTTGATCCGGCGGATGATGCGGGCCAGCACGGCAACCAGCTCGGGGTCGGCGGGGATGACCCGTTCGTGGTCGGTCTTGGACGGGCTGATCTGGATCAGGGGCACCAGGTCACCGGTCGGGGCCTGGTACTGGCGCAGACTCAGGTGGGTCAGCTCGAGCATCTCCTCGATGCGGGCGCCGGCGCGGCGCAGCACTTCGACCGCGGCCCAGACCCAGAACGCCTGATCTTCCTCCACGGCGGCGTCGAATCGTGGGCCTTCGGGTTCGATTGGCCGCACGAGCAGGGCGGTGGGCTGCCAGTACTTGGTGGGCTTGCCGGTGCGCAGATAGCGGGAGCCGTCGACGGTGAACTGCTCGCCGGGCGCGGTGGCGCGGGTGGCGGTCAGGATCCGGGCTGCCCGGTCCAGTTGGCGTTCGGCGGCGGTGACGACTCTGGGCAGCAGCGGGGCCAGGGTGCGGGTGCGTTCGTGCATGCGGGCCTGGCGGCGGCGTTTCTCTTTGACGGTGCCCCGAAGGTCCGCCGCGGTGATCGGGCACGGTGCCGACCAGGCCGCCCACAGCTCGGGCTGTTCCATGGCCCAGTGCTGCAGGTCGAGGTAGAACGCCCGCACGGCCAGCAGCATGACCTCGTAGTTCAGCCGGGTACTGCCGTCGGGCAGGACCCGGATGCGCTGCTTCCAGGCGTGGATCGCTTCCGGTGGCAGCCGCAGGGTGTCGATGCCGGGATGGTGGCGTTCCAGGTCGGCCCAGAAGTGCTCGGACAGGATCTGCGACAGGGTGGCCAGGGAGTTGTAGTCCAGGGCGGGTGCCCGTTCGGCGAGGTAGTGCACCAGCACGTCGCGCATCGGCCGGTAGGCGATCGGGTACCGGTCGACCAGCTCGGCGACGGTGAGCTGGCCGCGGGCGCTGGCCTGTTTGAATGTCGGCGGCGCGTCGGCCAGCCCGCCGACAGCGCGGAGCAGGTCGTAGGCGAACGGCAGTGCGGTGGTGTATCGGCCGCTCGCGGTGCGTGCGGCGGCGTACCCGGTCAGGTCCGCCACGCTCAGCTCGCGCAGGTCCTTGCCGGTGACGATGACCAGCCGCGTGAGGGTGGTCAACGCCTCGCGGGCGTGCATCGGGGCGCCGCCGCGCTGGGCGGCGAGGCGTTCCACCTCGGCGAACACCTCGCTCTGGTGCCGGCGCCGGTAGGAGTCGTAGATGTGCTGCGGCCGGTTGCCGAACAACCACGGGTAGGAGGGCCGGATGACGCCGAGCACGATCAGCACGCCGACGCCGGTGAAGTACTGCCAACGTTTCGGCCCGGCGAACTCATGCGGCGCCCAGCCCGGCGGCTGCGGGTCGCCGCCGAGCAGCCAGCGCTGCTGCCAAGTGTCGGCGGGCAGAGTCTGCAGCCACTGCAGGATCCGGCGGCTGGCCAGCTGTTTGTTGCGGCGCACCCGGGTGGCCTCCGGGTCCGACAACGTGAGGCTCTCGCCGACCACGTCCTCGATCTCCGCCCGGTCCCACGGGTTCGGCAGCGGTGGCGGCGGCGGAATCGGTGTCGGCGCGGTGAGGATGCCGGGATCGCGGCGGCTGACCGGGGTGCGCAGGGTGGTGCCGTAGCCGGGCATCACTGGCCTCCGAACGCGTCGGCGAGGTCGGCCGGATCGTATTGCCAGCCCGAGGTCGGCTGTGGTGTCGGCGCGGGACGGGTGTAGTGCTCGTGCACCCGGGCGATCACTTCGTCGATGCGTGGGCGCAGGTACCGGCCGGTGGTGGTGATCTGCCGGTGTCGCATCACCTGCTGGGCGTCGACCAGGCTGATGTTCGGGTCGCCGATCAGGCGTAGGCACAGCGTGTGCCGCAGATCGTGAACGGTGACGTTGGCACCAATCTGGTCGTTGATGCGCCGCAGGATCGCCCGCAGGGCGGTGTAGGTCAGCGGCCGGAACGGACGCCGGCGGGTCCACCACAGCGCTTCGTACGGCTCGGGCCGATGACCGTCCTGGGCCAGTTCCCCGAGGTAGAGGGCGAGCCAGGCGAATGCTTCTGGTGAGGCGGGACAGGTCTGCTTGGCCCCGCCCATGCCCTTGCCGCGTACGAAGATCTGCCCGCTGCCGGGATGAGCGTCCGCCACGGTCATCGACAGCAACTCGGCGGCCCGGGCGCCGCTGGACAGGAACATGCTGAACAAAGCCCGGTCCCGGTTGCAGTCCACGGCGGCGAACAGGTCGTCGAGGACATCGTCGGGAACCGCCCGCGGCTGTAGATCGGCCTGCTTCCGCCGGTAGGGGCCCCGCCGGCCCTCCGCGTACGGCTCCATCGGATTGTGATGGGCGAAGACCCGGCCACCGCGATGCTGCCGTGGCGGCACCGGCGAGATCACCGGGCCGGTGCCCTCACGGACGTGGAAGTCGTAGAACTCGGCCAGCACCGACACCGCATGGTTGATCGTCGCCGGCGCATAGCCGGCACCCAGGTACGCCTTGCCGGTACGCGCGTTCACCGAGCCCGGCGCTGGCGCGTCGGGGCGGCGCCGGTCCCGGGCTGGGTTGTGGCAAGTCCGCAGCCACAGCACGAAGTCACGGACCTCGCTGCGCTGAGCACGCCGCCACCCGATCTCGACCGCGGCGAGGAACCGGAACCAGCGCAGCAGGTCGTAGCCGTACGAGCGGCACGACGCCGGGCTCGACCCGCACGCCAGCAGATCACGCAGGAACGCGCTGACCGGACCGACCGGTACTCCGGCGCTGTCCACCACGGCCCACGGCAGCACCGGGTCGTCGGTGGCCCGGACGCTGCCCACCCTGGGGACCACGAGCGCCGCGATGCTTCGCGGGCTCGCCACGCTGTGCGGATCCATGACCAACACTCCTCCCGAGATCGACTCGGGTGAGCGTCGGCGCCACCATCGCCGTGTTGGTGAAGGACACACCGGTAGTGCGGTCAATAGATATGAGGTATGGGTCGATGTCGATCTTCTTGCGGAGTGTGCGTCCGGGGCCGTGTGCCTGGTTGCGTGGGTGTCCACTGACCCAGTAGCGATGGTCGGGTTTGGCTCTGCCGCTTGTTGTTCGGTCGCTCACCGCTGCGGTCGGTCTAGGCGGTGAGGCGGCTGGTTTGATGCGGACGAGCCGGACCTCGGGTGGTGGGCGTCGGGCACGTGCGTACGCCTTGCGAATGGGCCGGTCAACCGATCCGGGGTCGTCCTGGGTGAGCCGCTGGGCGATGATCAGCCAGGCGGACACGAGCGCGGCGAGAGGGTCGCTGCCGTCGACCGTCGTTTCGCGGGGGACGTGGGCGACGTGGATGGGGATGAGCCAGCCGATCTCGTGCCGGACCGTTTCGATGTCGGTGGTTGGCAGGTTGAGGCCGAGGCTGCGGTAGCAGGCCATCTGCCAGCCATCCAGGTGGGGGGTCCAGGAGGCGGCGGCGATGCGGTGGCGTTGGTCAACCGGGGCGGACCAGGCGAGCAGCCCGCTACCTCTGGGGACGATCCGGTCGGTGACGGCGGTCCTCGGAAGGTCGGTGAGTACCTCCGCGACGAGCGTCGTGAACTGCGGGTCGATCCAGTAGAGGCGGGCCTGGTCGAGCCCGTAGGCCAGCAGTGTGCGCCGTTCGGCGTTGTTGAGGGGTGCGGGCAGCCGGACCGGTCCGCATAGGAGTCCAGCGAGGCGGTCTCTGATCTTCGGCAGGGTCGGAGCCTTCAGCTGTGCTGGGCTCCACGCGCCGGTGGTCAGTAGTGTCCTGCCGGGCTCGCGGGTGAGGACGATGGCACGGTGAATATCGGCCAGGATCTGCGCGCTGAGCCCTGCGGGCCGCCATCCGATCGCGGCGATGCTGCGCCGGCTGAGCGCGACGTGGTCGTGCTGCTCGATGAGTTCGGCGCAACGCCAGCAGATGTTCCATTGGGTGCTGTAGGTCTGGGTGATCTGGTGGGTGCCGCCGCCCGACATGGCTTCGATCTGCGGCGTGCGGTACGTCCACATCGGCTCGTCGGTGCTGCACATGTGGCAGCGTCGATATACGTCGGCGAGCTGGTGGGCGGGCACAGGTGCCGGGTCGTGGTCTTTGGTCGGCACGATGGGGTGTTCGAAGGTGACGGTGCCGTCGTCGTCGATGGCGTTCAGGGCATACGTGCAGACGCCGCATGCCATGTCGCGGTCGATCATGTGGTCACCTCGCCGCCGCGCTGCTCGGGGCTGTCGGTCGGGTGCTGGTCGCGCAGGCGTGGGCCGTGCCGTGCGGCGTTGGGCGGCATGCGCATCTCGGGCTGGTAGGCGCGGAGGCTGCCGCGGCGTTGTTTGGCGTGGTACAGGGCCACGTCGGCGTGGCGAAGGATCGTGTCGAAGTCGTCGTCGGTGCCGTCGTAGACGACAATGCCGGCGCTGGCCGTCGGGGTGACGGTCACCTCGCCGTCGTCGGTTCGCAGGCTGGCCGGCTCAGTGAGCATGTCCAGGACCCAGGCCACCGACAGGTCGGGTTCCTCGTCCGCGACGGGGAGCAGGAGCAGGAACTCGTCACCGGCGAGCCGGGCGGCGGTACCGCCGCACACCGCTGCGGCGCGGGCGAGGCGTTCGGCGACGACGCGCAGCAGTTCGTCTCCGGTGTGGTGGCCGTGGGTGTCGTTGACGTGCTTGAACCGGTCGAGGTCGAGCAGAGCGAGGATGGTCGGTTGGCTGGTCAGCTCGGCGACCAGGAAGACCTTCGCGGCGTACGACCGGTTGGGCAAGCTGGTGAGCTGGTCATGATCGGCGTTGTACTGGGCCACGCGGAGCATGCCCGCCAGCACTTCGATCTCACCCTGAAGGGTGGTGATCTCGGTATGGAGTGTGCGGATCTTTTGCCGGGCTCTGACCCGGCCCGCGAGGAAGCCGAGGGCCGCGGTAGCGGCGAGGGCAGCGAGGATGGACACTGGAGTCCTCTCATTGCGAGAGAACCCGGGACGCGTACGTTTCCTAGGCGAGGCGTCCCGGGTCCAATAACGACGACGGCCCGCCGGTTGGCGGGCTACTTTTTGTGTTTGCGCCGCCGCCTGGCTGGCGCGGCGCGTGCCAGGTTGCGGTTACCGGAGTGGCTCGGGTCCGATCTCGACCAGCCGCCCATCGAGGTAGTCGAAGCGAGTGGCCCGGATCCAGGCGGCGGGCAGGAACATCAGGGCCGGCGGTTCGCCGATGAGTCCCACGTCGTATGCCCAAGTGACGGAGAGGATGACCGGCTGGGCCTTCTCCATGTCGGTGAACCCGGGCGCGGCGGTGGTTTCGCTCAGGCCACGCCGCTGGTGCCGCTCGATGGCCAGATAGGCGCACAGGTCGAGAGCTGCGCGCATACATTCGACATGCCCCGGCGGATCTGTGTACATCCGTTGGCGGAATCCGCCGGGTCCGCCGACGAACGCGACGAGGAACTCCTGCGGTTGCCCGCACAGCCCGCACAGCCGATCCCGGACGCATTGCAGGACCCGGCCGCCGTTGATGATGGCGAAGTTGACACTGCCGTCGTCGTGCTCGTTGACGTACGGGATGGGCAGCCCGCGACGCGGGTCGACGGGCCGGGCGGCGAGCCGCGCCGGGATCGCCGGCCGCTGCCCGCTCATCCGGTGCCTCCCGGCTGTTCCGGCTCGACGCGCCGCCACCCGTTGCTTTCGCACGCCCACATCTGGCCGTGCGCGGTGACCGTGTCCCCGACGGACAGGCTCCGCAGTGGGTGGTCTACCTGGTCGGCGAGGGCGAGCTGGATGGCCCTGGCCGGTCCGGCGGGTGCCTGGCCCGGATAGTTGGACGCGACGAACGCCGCCTCAGCCCAGTCCTCGGCGCTGTACTGCGACCCGTCGCCTTCCAGCGCGATGGTGACGGTCACTTGCCGCGCGCCGACCCGGTAGCCGTCGGCGAAGCTGCTGTAGCCGGCGTCGCGGTCGGACTGGGTGAACCCCAAGACGATGATCATCGGGTCACCTCGGCGGTCCACCGCCAGAGGTAGACACCGAGGCCGTACCGTCCGCTGGGGTCCGGGTGGATCCGGTCGACCTCGACCTCGCGGGTGTGGTGGCCGTCGTCGACGTCCCAGCAGATCACCGCGATGTCGCCGTCGAGCCGGATGATGGGGTGTTCGCCGGGCATGTCGCCGATCCGGGCGTCGGCCAGCGCCCCGGCGATCTGCGCGACGGTGGGGCGGTCGAAGGTGGGCAGGACCCCGTCGAAAACGGTGTAGCCGTCCGCGATCAGAGCCGGGAACTCCAGGTCGAACACCTCGCTCGCGGAGACCGTGGCGGGTATCCAGGTCGCGTCCGGCGGGGCGATCTCGTCGCGGTGGTCGACAACCCGGAACCCGTCGATGGTATGCACGGCGCCTGGGTCGAGGACGAGCCAGTGGCCGCCGGCCTTGGCGGCCCGGCGGAGCACCTCGATGAGCGGCTTGCGCCGCCGGTCGCGGTTGCGGCGGTCGAGCCGCAGGAAGCCGGCGGCGCCGTCGGGTTGGCCGGGTGTGCCCCACGTTCCGGTAGGGGTGTGCCGCCAGGTGCGGGCCGCAACGCGGCGGGGTGTGCCGTCCTGCTCGTACCAGATCGGGACGCCGTTGGAGGACAGCCAGTCACCGTCAGGCTCGCACTCCCAGATCAGGGCCGCGCGGGTGGCGGACTTGGCAAGGGCTTGGGCGCGGGTGAGCCGGTGGTCCGGGGCGGCGACTGAGTGCTCTGCCAGGGGGAGTGCGTCGGTCAGGTGCCACCAAAGGCGGGTGGGTCGTGCTGGCATGGTGAATCTCCTCAGCGGATTGGTTGGCTATCGGTGCGCGGGGATGGGGCGCACGCGCAGGATCTGCTCGGGTAACAGCAGCGCCGCCGGAAGGTTGGTGACCGGGTCGGTGATGACCGTGTAGTCGCGTGCCCAGACGGCGTTCCACGCCTCGGCGGCCTGGCCCGCGCGTCGGCCGGCGGGGTCGCCCAGGACGTTGCCGATGCCGGCGAACAGCTCGCCGTGGCCGGTGAGCCGGTAGTGGTCCATGCGACCGGCCAGCATCGGGCAGCCGCCAATCGAATAGTGGAAACATTCGGGGTGCATCGCGGCTTCAGGGGCGAGGCTGCGATTCACGTCGCGGTCGCGCATGGCGAACACGAACCTGGCATCCAGGGGTTTCCCGCAGATTTGGCACCACCGGTTGTGCAGGGCCCGCGCCGCGCGGTCGGCGTCGACCGCGCCAAACCGGTAGCGGCCCTGCGGGATGCTTGCGGTGATCCACGGGACGACGAGCCCGGCCACCAGCGGGCGGTCGTGTAGCCGTACCGGGATCGGCGGAAGGTCCGGGCCGCTCATGGCTTCTCGACCCGTTTCCAGTCCAGGATCGTGGTGCCGATGGCGTAGAAGCCCGCAGGGTCGGGCACATGCTGGATGGGGCCGGTCATCGAGTGCTGGCCGGGCGAGACGGTCAGCACGTCGCCGGTGAACAGCAGGCTGACGCGACGTCCGCTCTGGCCGGCGAGGTCTGCGCTGATGCGTTCGGCGGTCTTACGGGTGAACCGCAACGCCGCACCCGGATCCTGGCCGTTGGCCAAGGCGGGGTAGACCTTCGGGCCGGTCGCGTCCGCGCGGACACAGACTGGCTGCCAGCGGAGGTCAAACCCGGTGGGCAGGCTGGCGCAGCCCTGGCGGTGGGCGGTGGCGGCGAGCGCGGTGATGCATTGCCAGGCGAGGTCGCGGGCTGCGGCCAGCGTCCGTACGGATTCGCTGGTGTGCTCTTCGCTGTTGGTGGCGAGTTGTGCGATGAGGAGGTGCCCGGTCAGGTCGAGGGCGTCGATGAACCCGGCCGCGCAGGCGGCGGCGTGGACGGCGTTGGCCGAGACCCGCCGCCATTGCGGGTGGTCGGTGTGCAGGCTCAGGCCGTACCAGTCCCGTACCCATCGTTTGATGGAGGTCACGGTGGTGCCTTTCTGTTGGGATGGAATGGATGTAGGGACGCCCCGCCGCTGGGGTGGTCGGCGGGGCGTCTGACGTAGGGGTGTGCTGGGTGGCGGGGTCAGCCGCGTTCGGCGCGGCGGCGCTGCCCGGCGGCGTACGCGTCGGCGGCTGCGGCCAGATCGGGGTGTGTGCGTCGCAGCGTTGACCACACCTCGTCGAGCAGGTGGTAGGTCTTGGGGTGCGCCGGGTGCGGGCAGCGCTCGTCCATACGGGGGCCTACGGCGAAGGGGCCGGCGAACAGCCGCCACTTGCCGTCCAGCCACCCGGTCGGGACCTCGAAGCCGGCGAGCATCCGGGTGGCCGGGCGAGAACAGCCCGGGTGTGGGCAGTCGTCCGGGATGGACGGTGTCGCGGCGGGTCGATAGGTCTGGTACCAGTGCGCGTTGGTGGCCGGTGACCGGCGCCGCTGGCGGCCGAGTTTGATGCCGACGTCGATGGTGCCGCCATCGGTCCACAGTGCTACGTACTGCCGGCACCAGGAGCAGTAGGTGCCGGGCCACACGAACCGCACCTGTGTGATGGCGGCGGTGTGACCGGTGATGTTCAGCACCGGCTCCGGTGCCGTGGCCACCCACGGGTTCAACCGGATCGGCTGCGGGTCGTCGCCGCTCATCGGGTCGCCCCGTCGTGGCCGGCCGCGTCGCGGGCGAGGTCGCACAGTCGGGCCAGCCGCGTGCCGAACTGCTCGACGCGTTCGAGTTCGCTGCCGAAGATGCGGGCCGCGGCGCGGTATCCGCCGGGCGTGGGCTCGATGTTCAGGAAGCCGGCCGGTGGCGGCTCGTCGCGTCGCGGCTGCTGCGCGGCGGCCTCGGCGCCGTCGATGGCCTCACGCCACCGGTGTTCGGTCAGCGTCAGGCGGTGCCGCAGGAACTCCAGATCCTCAACGCTGAGGGCGAGCGCGACGCCGTCACCGGTGGCCATGCCCAGGCGGGCAAGGCCGACGGTGAGGTCGGCGAGCCGATCCCGGTACTCGGCGATCAGGCCGGCCACGGGTTCGGTCCCGGCCAACGCGTCGAGGTCCGCGGGCAGACCCGAGACGGGGACATCCGGTCGGCTTACCCCGAGATCGACGGTGTGGCCGCCGATCTGGCCGACGACGGCGAAGTCGACGACCGCAGGCCGCCGTGTGTTGTGGGGATCGAGCGGTGCGCCCGAGGTGAAGTCCTGCGGGTCGTACTCGACATTTACCCTCAGGCTGATGCTTCCGTTGACGAACGGTAGCGGCATAGTGCCTACTGGCTTGGTGGTGCGCACAGGTTCGTCCTTTCGATAGGTATACGAAGCAGCCCACCCGAGGTCGGGTGGGCCGGGGCGGGTTGTTGAGGCAGAAGTCAGTCGCGGTTGGGATCGAGCCGGTGGTCGATGTGCTCGCCGAGGTACACGGTCGTCAGCGGAACCGCGGCGATGTCCGGCAACTGCTCGGCCAGGACGCTGAGCTGAAGCCGCACGGCGTGTTCGGCCAACCGGGGCGAGCCGGTGGCGCGCAGGCAGACCAGGTATGTCTCGTGCCACGTGACCAGGTAGCCGCCCTCGCCGGCCGCGACGATGTCCGGCTCACGGAACGTGGAGCTGACCGTGATCGGCAGCCCGTCCTGCGGGTGGACGGCGCAGCCGTCGCCCACCACCCGGTAGGCGGCCAGACGCGCGGCGGCCGGGTTGTCGGCAATGACGGTCAGCGGGATCGCGGCGGCGATCTCGTACAGGTGGGCGTGCGGCAGACCTGACAGGCCGAGGTCGCGCAGCAGGTCGTCGACGAGCCCGTACGGTCCGTGCCCGCCGGCGTGGCCATCGAGCTCGCCGGTGGCGAGGGCGTCGATGAGCGCTGCCCGGATCCGCCGTACCTGGTGCTGCCACGCCTGCATGGCCAGGTGCCGAGCGGCGCGTGCCTCGGTGACGCCGGTGGTGTAGGACGGCGGCGTGGGGTAGAGCTGGTGCGGTGCGTCGGTGTCGACATTCAGCTCGACCGGCTGGTCGGGCTCGGCCTGCACGCTGGCCCCGGTACCGACGTTGGCCATGACACCGGACAGCTCGTAGAGGGCATCGCGCAGCATCACGACCGCTTTCGTGCGGGCCTGGTCACCGGTTTCCGCCCGGACGAGCGCGGTGACCGTCGACTGGCTCCAGATGTCGTACAGCCGGTAGCCGGCACGGTCGCGTGGTCCGGCCGCGAGGGCCTGCGGCGGCCGCTCGAACGCGATGGTGGCGGCCGGACCGAGTGCCTGCCGTACCGCCTGGCCGAACAGGTCACGCGACGTCGTGACGGCCTGGTCCAGGCTGGTGTGCTCGGCCTGTCGGGTGACGGCCGGGGTGAGCCGCACCTTCCACATCCGTGGTAGCGGGGCAAGACCGGCGTCCTGGAGAACGCGGCAGGCCGCATCGAGCGGAATCAGGTTGGCGCGTACGAGCGGGATCAGCCGGCGGCGCAGCTCGACGCCGAGGGCGTGCGTGAGCCGCCGCCGGGCGGCGGTTTCGGCGTCGAGGATCGCCGCCGGGCTGCTCGCTTCGGCGGGCCGTGGCGGGTCGCCGCCTGCTGCCCCAGCCGGCGTGATGAACGATGTCATCGTGATTGGTTCCTTCCGTATCGGCAGGTATAGGTCGCATGTGTATTGGTGAAGGCGCGGATGCGGGGTCAGCCGGGAACGGCTGGCCCCGCGTCCGGTTGAGGTGATGAGCTGCTGGTCAGCCGCTGCGGGGCTGGGAGACGCCTGGCCCGGCCAGTGCCGCGATGCCGTGCAGGAGCTGGTCGACCAGCCAGTCCCGCGCGTGGGGCAGACCGATGACGTACGCCGCGCCGATGCGACCGGCGTGTGCGAAGACCCGGTCGTTGAGTTCGACGGCGGCGACCACGACGAAGCCGCCGCAGGGCATCGGATTGCGCACACGGGCGACGAGGTCCGAGCCGATGATGATCAGCGGGCGGCGGCCCGCGTACTTGCGGCCGTCCGGGATGGAGTCGGTGTAGGCGAAGTCCCAGCCGGCGTGCTGCTCACAGATACCCAGCTCGGCGCGGAGCAGGCGGCTGCCGGTGACCGCCATCGGCGCCCAGAACAGCGGCGGGCGGGTCATGCCGGACCACCCGGCCCGGTGTCTGGGCGGGTCAACGTGGCCAGCACCTGTTCGAGCTCGCTCGGGGGCATGCCGGCCTGAAGGGTCCGCACGACCAGGGCGGCCAGCTCGTGGCTGGGCTCCAGCGCCAAGGCGTGTTCGGCGGCGAGTTGGGCCAGGACGCCGTCGCTGCATCGCCAGGCGGTAATGGCCAGCAGCACCGCGGGCGTGGCGGTGAACGGCGGCTGCGCGCGGCGGGTGACCTGCGCCCACAGCTGCACGTGTTCGAGGCGGGCTTGGGTCTGGGTGAGTGCGAAGTCCCGCACGCGCGAATCGGTGAGCACGACGCTGAGCCAGGCGGTCTGGGCGTAGGTCAGTCGCCGGCCGAGGTCGTGTCGGGCGATCACGGTGCGGACCGCTTCTTCGCCGGCCCGCAGCAGCGCGGCCTCGCCCCCGTTTGCCCACAAAACCTCCAGGTGCTGGACGGCGTGGTCGGTCGCGTGCCGCATCCGCTGGCGGGCCTGGCCCACCACAGGCATGAGGCGTGCGGCGATCGTGTCCCGGTCGGGGTACGCGACCCGCCCGGCGACGGTGGCCTGCACGGCGGCCACCGACGTGGCCGGGTCGTAGGCAATGCCCTCGGGTGGGCAGCAGTCCGGGTCGGTGCAGACCAGGCTGAAGGCCCGGCGGCCGGTAACGCGGATGAGGTCGTGGATGGCTGTGCCGTCGCCAGTGAACGCGTCCCCGACCGCACGCAGGACGGGTTCGACCCGTTCGGGCTCCCCGTAGCCCAGGACGACGACCGCTGCCACGCCTTGCTGCCGCCGCACCACCTGCACCAGTTGGTCGGTGAACCAGCCGATCGGGCCGGGGCCTGGTAGGTCGGTGCGGGCCACGAACGGGACACCGGACTCGCCCTTCGCGGCGACCACGATGCTGCCGTCGGCGGGGTGGAAGCCAAGCAGGTACGGCACTGCGACGACCATGTCGGTCATCGAACGGATCTGCATTTTCTCTTCTGAGTTCACAGTTATCTCCACATGAGAGAGTTGGCAAAGAACGGTGCCGGGGAAGCAGGGCGACACCCTGCTTCCCCGGCCGGTTGGCAGCGGCCCGCCGTGTGGGTTAGGCGGCCGATACCAGGTCGAAGGCCCGCTTCTTGATGGTGGCGACGGCGCCGTCGGCGAGAACCTTGTTGGCGCGGTGGTAGTCGCTCTTGGCCGGCTGTTTGTGGTCGAGCCATTCGGTGATGGACTGGTAGCCGGCCCACGCGGTACCGCGGATGTTCTCCTGCGTCGCCGCTTCCTCGAACAGGTACTTCAGGTCCCGTTCGCGGGCCATCTTCTTCAAAAACGCCGTCTCTTTGTCATCCTCATCCAGGGGCCACAGCTCGTCGGAGATGCGCTGAAGCTGCTCCCATTCGAGCTGCTTTTCGATCATCTTTTCGGCCTCTTGCTGGAACTGGTCCAGATACACCGGCACCAGTTGCAGGGCCTCGCGGACGTCGGCGAGCTTGCCGAGGATGTCACCGGAATGCCGGAAGGTGTATTCGCCGACGTTGTTGTCGAACGCGGCGGCCTGGGTGTTGGCGCACACGATCCGCACGGGTGTGCACAACACTCGGCCGAGGCGGGATGCGTCGTGGGAGGTGCACATGGCCAGATAGAGGTCCATGGCGTCGATGCCGGCGATGCGCATGGTGTCGGGCAGTTTCATCGTCACGAACACTTCCCGGCCGCCCCGCAACGAGCCGGCGGTCTCGAAATGTGCGCCGGTCTCGTCAACGATCATGTTCAGCAGGTCGCATGCCTGCTCGTTCTGCACGACCTGATAGGAGTTGCCGACCATGCCGAGGACTTCCCGCCGGCCGTTCTTGGGGTGCAGCCGGGTGGTGGCCCACTTGTTCGGCACTGGGGCGCCGGAGGCCACGGTTTGTAGGGCTTCCTTGCGCACGTCCCAGCCGCCGAGGAAGGCGACGTCCATCACCTGCGCGGCGGTGAGGCAGTCGGTGGTGACGGTGCCGAGCCGGTGCCAGGCATCCAGCCGGGCGGTGAAGAACGCGGCGGTTCCGTCGGTGAATTGTTCGATCTCGTGAGCCACTTTTCGGGCTCCTTTCGGTGAGATGGGGAAACGGAAACAGGCGCCACCCGGAATCGGGCGGCGCCTGCGTTGGAGCCGAGGTTGTGTGACCGGCCGTCGGGCGACCGGTCCGGTACTGGGTGGGGGTCAGTCGGTGTCGGGGTCGAGGTCCAAGTCGATGCCGAAGCCCTCGCAGGTGGCGTTGACCGCGGCCGGGTCGTGGTCCACGCCGGCCAGCGCTTTGGTCAGGTCCGCGCGGACCAAGGCTTCCGCCGCCAAGGACGCATCGGCGGGTGTGGTGTGGCCGCGCAGCCACATCTCGTACTCGCATTGGCACGGCATCTGCCAGCGCCCGTCCTCGCGTAGCCGCGAGTCAGCGGCCGGCCAGCCGTAGGCGGTCCATGGTTTCGGGTCGTCGGGGCTGACGGTGATCGCCTGCCAGATGTCGCCTGCCGCGCGGTGTGCCTGTTCGCGGGTGGCCGCGCGCACGCTCAGGTCGACGGCCACTCTGACGTGGTGTGCCCAGGGCAAGCCGGCCAGTCCGAGACCGCGCAGGAACTGGTCGACGAGCTCGGCGGTGTCCTGGTAGTCGCCGTCGATCTCGTCGTCGACCAGGGCGCGGATCGCCCGGCGGCGGATCTTGTGTCGCAGGTCGGCGAGCGCCTCAACGGCGGCGTCCCGGGCGGCGGTCGCTGCGGCCAGGTCGTCGCCGTCATCGGACAGCCGGGCGGTCGTGTCTCGCGCGTCGGTGTCGGCGTCGTGGAGCAGGTCGTCGGGTCCGTCGTAGACCTCCCAGCTCAGCCCGATCAGGGTGATGTCCGCAGCGACCAACTCGGGCAGCCGGGAGGTCACCGTCGTCTGCGCGCGGTTGATCGCGGCGGCCTGCGACGTCACCGTGACGGTCTTCCGGAGAGTGACCTGGACCGTGATCCGGTACGGGTGCGCCTCCAGGTAGTCGTCAGCATCGGGAATCAGCGCCACATCGACCACTCGTCTGGGCCAGATCATCACGTCGGGCAGCAGCCGGTACAGCTCGGCCGGGACGTGGTCGACCGCCTCGGCGCGGGCCTCGTCCTGGTCGGCGTGCATCCGCGTGTATGACATCCGCCCGCTCGCGGCCACGGTCAAGTCCCCCGGCGGCGGCTCCAGCCCCCAGGCGGTCAGGGCGTCCGCGCAACCGGTCCGGCAGATCCGCCCCGCCTCCCACGCGGCGATGACCGCCTGGCGGGCTTCGCTGGCCAGCAGGTCACGCTGCTCGATGGCGGCGATCGTGGCGGCGCGCAGCTGGCGGACCCGCGCCTCCCGTTCGGTGGTGGTCATCGCCGCACCGCCGGACCGGCGGTGGTGGCGAGGTGGGCTTCCTTGACCAGCCCGGCGGACTCCTCCAGTCGGCAACTGGCCGTGGCCAGAGCCGTGGCCAGAGCGGAGCGGTCGCCGGCCGTTAGGGCTGACAGGTCCGGGCCGGTGTCGGTGTCGACCTGGTGGGCCAGCCGGTCGCACAGCTGTGCCCCGTAGGCCAGTAGCAGGTTCAGGCCGTTGAGCAGCCGGGCGAACTGGTCGCCGTCGCCGATGGCGTGCCGGCCGTGGCCGATGGTGTCGGACAGGTGCTCGGCCATGCGCAGCATGACCTCGACCGCCGTGGTGGTGTGAGCGGGGCTGATCCCGGCCTCGTCGCCGAACAGCTCGTCCAGCGTCGCCGTCAGCTCTGGCGCCTGCGGCAGCCGCGGGGCGTCGGGTACGCCGGCCAAGAAGTCGGCGTGGGTGATCAGGTACCAGTTGTTCTTGAGCATGGTGCGATCCCTTCGTTTGGGCACGACGAAAGGGGCGGCCACCGGTGTGGCCGCCCTCGCGGAACAGGGGTGTGGCGGGTCGCCTCACGCGCCGGTCAGGCGTGCGAGGTCGACACCGTGTGGGAGATGGATGCTGGAGCTGTCAGCCCTGGCGTCGGGCGGCCGACCCCGGCAAGGGGTGGGCGAATGCCGGCGCGCGGCGAGACTGTCAGGTCAGCAAAGGTGTGGTGCAAAAGGGTGTGCGGTGAGGCTAACTCGACGACCTGTCAGCCCAGACCAGCGGACGTGCGGCGGTGCTGGCCGGACCTGTCAGCACCGCCGCACGGGACCTGACACCGCAGGTCAACCGGGTCGGGATAGGCTTCAGCCGTCGGCGCCGGCCGGGCTCGGTGCTGAACCCGAGCTGACCCGCGGTTTGCGAAGCACATACACATCTTCATGCGCGACCAGCGAGACAGGGATGCCGTCGGCCCGCGCCTTACGCACCGCCATGAGCCCGAACATGTTGGCCCGGTGGATGAGCTGCCCGTCACGCACGGCGGCGAGCAGCGCCACGCACCGCTCCACCGGCTCCAACCCGACGGACAGCGCCGCCTCGAATAGCTCGCCGGGCAGGTCGATCAGGTCGTCGGGGGCAAGGCGGACCGGGCGGCTGGCGAACACGAAGGTGCCGCCGGGGCGAAGCATCTGCACGCAGCCGGCGACGATCTGCCGCCACCCGTCCAGCAGCCGCTTCCAACCCAGGTAGGCGAGGTTGCCGGCGCCCTTGTCGCCGTAGAGGTGGTCGCGCTTGTGGACCTGTTCGCCCGGGATGGTGCGGACCAGGCCGTGCGTTTTCCGCCCGTACGGCGGTGAGGTGACCACGAGGGACACCTTGCCGTGGGAGCTGGCCGGCAGCAGCGCGGCCACGTTCCTGGCATCGCCGCAGGCGACCTGTCCCCACGAGGTGAACCCATGTTCGGCGGCGAACGCGAGGTTCGCCTGCGCCAGGGCGGTGAACGTCGCTTCGATGTCCACCCCTATCCCGTCCCGCCCCAACCGCACCGCCTCGACCAACGTCGTCCCGGAGCCGCACATCGGATCCATGACGAGGTCGCCCGGGGCGGTGTACGCCTTGATGGCGTGCGCGGCCAGGTCGGGCAGCATCTTCGCCGGATGTTTCGAGGTTTCTTCGACGTACCGGCCGCGGCGCTGCTCCCGGGCCGGTCGTTGGCAGGTCAGCCAGACCGAGGTGACCGGGATTTGCTCACCCATCGGCAGAGCCCCGCAGTGCGTCCAGCGAGCTGGCGAAGATCAGGACATCGCTGTGCACGGACAGGTGGGTGCTGTCCTCGAGCTGCCCGACCGGTGGGGTCAGGTCGTGCGCGGCCACGATGTGCTGAAGGTAGGTCAGCCCCGCCGAACGGGCAGCGCCGATGAGGACCTGGTTCACGGTGAGGTCGGCGGCGCGCAGCACTACCGCGACGCAGCCGCCGACCATCACCCGCTGCGCGCAGTCGGCCAGGAACGGTAGCGGCTCGGTGTCGCCGAGCGGCCAGCCGGTCACGACCAGCGCCGCGCGGTGGAGGTCGGTGGCCAGATCCTGCGGGGTGTGCCGGGCGTGGCGGCGCCGGGCCGCGCGGGCGGCACGCGCGAACTGCTCGCCGACCGTCAGGTCGAGCACCAGGCGCCGACCGCGGGTGAAGTTCCGCACGAGGCGGTCGGCCAGGGTGACGGACATGGTCTCGCCCGGGTGCGGGGCGGGCACGTACCAGACGGTGATCGGCACCGGCGGCTCGCCGGGGACAATGTCCCCGACGGCATCCGGTGCGGGGATACGGGTGGGTTCGGTCATGGGCGCGGTGGCCCCCGGGACCGGGCGGGCGTACTGACACCCCCCAGACGCGACCGGTCAGGCCGAACGAACCAACCAGCGAGCTGACAGCACCTGTCCGGACCGGACCTGTCAGCCGGCGAACCTGACCCGACCTGTCCGGATCTAACAGAACCTGACAACGGCCTGTGGTGACAGGTCGCGGTGGCGCAATGAAGGTCTTCGGCCCCACACCCGGTGGGGCCTGCCCTGCTTCAGGAGCCGCCCTTATGCCCCGCACCGACCTAGCCGTCGCCGAAGACGCCTACCGCATGCTGGTCTGCCAACCCTCACCGTTGACCTTCGACGGTCGCCTGATCGACGGCCTCGGCAGACTGCTTCCCCTGGACGAGTTGCGTGACCTGCTCGTCGCCGGCATCGACCCGGACACCTGCGACGCCGTCTGGCGCCAGCTCGCCGCCCACGCCCGAGAATGGGGAGCGCAGTGGCGCGTTGGTGTCGTCGGTGTAGCCCTGCCGGGCCTGACCAAGATGGCCGCCAGCCTGTCGGCCGGGCGGCGCCAGCTTGCCGAAGACATCGACTCCGCCCTACTCATCGGGTTCCTCGAACTGCTATATAAGGACGAGCTCACGCGACCCCGGCTGTGGCTTCGGCTCCAATGGTCGGCATGGCGGGCCGCGGCCAAGGTTTGCCAAACCGAAGACCTCCTGGAGCTGCCAGCGGACGTGCCGGTCGGTTCCCGCACCCCGCACCGCCCGTACGGCCACCCCGACCTCGTTCTCGGTCGCGCGGTAGCCGCCGGCATCCTCACGCCGGCGCAGGCCGAGCTGATCGGCTCCACCCGGGTCGGGGACGTGCTGATCGAACAGATCGCGGCCGAGTGCGGCAAGTCCGGCTCGGTTGTACGGATGAGGCGCAAGCGCGCGGAGCGCAAGCTCGTCGCGGCGTTGCAGCGCGGGGAAGCGAGCGGTGCTGTTCTGGGTGCGAGATTCGCCGATGATGGGGACGCGAAGGCGCGGCGGAACGGCGGCGCCAGCATGCCACGGCTGGCTCGTCAGGTTGCTGCGTGGCACGCCGGTTGAACTGATGCTGCGCGGATGCTGAGCCGTTTGTGTAGACACGTTGCGCCAGACTTGACCCGATCTTTAGAGGTGCCGCACGCGTTGGATGGCTCGGCGCAGATGATGATGGTGGTCGCTGGCGTGCCATTTGGACCCGGTCCCGTGTAATGGTTGACGTGCTGGCAGCGGGCTGGCCCGGCTGGTGACGGCTGAAATTGCAGCGTGGAATCGACACCCACGATGTTGCGGACCATTCGACTGGGTGTGTATGTCGTAGCGAGGTCGTACCTTGCGTGCATGAGGACGACAGGGACTGCACCGGTACGCCGGTGGGGGCCGCTCACCGCCGAACTGCGCAATACGAAATCGCCGGTGACGCTGTTCATCAAGCAACGCTTCCCTCATGTCAGGCAGGTTCAGCAGCGTTACCGCGACGGTGTCGGGCCTTTGGTGGTAGCCGGCGCGGACGCCCACCCGGGAACCGTGGGAACCGCGTTTGACTGGGCCGTGCGGTTTCTCGTGCATCCGCAGCCGAGTCTGGATCTGGCCCTGATTGGGGTTGTCCATCGGGTATCGCCGCTCGGTATGGCTGCGGTTGAGATGGGAGAACACCTCGGCGTGGTGCCCGGTCACAATGCTGGCGGCGATGGGCTGGGCGTGGGGCGATTCGACGGCCCAGTAGCCGGATCCACCGTCGATGAGGAGATTCTGCTGCGCGGATGCTGGGCGCTCGCCCTGCTCACTGAGGTATACCGCGTCGGGGGGATCTTTCCCGGCTCGCCGCTGTGGGAACTCGACCCCGACCGGGTTCGTGCCGCCGACCTACTCGCCCTGGCGTCGCCCTCGGGCGTGACGGAGCTTGGGCAACTGTGCCAGCTTGCCCGTACCGCGTTGCTGCCACACCTGGCCGGACGACGCGGCCTGTGGGCGATCGGCCCCACCTTCGCCGGCTCGAAGCTATGAAGGCCGACGCCGACTTCATTGCAGCCGGGCTGCTGGTGGAGATGAAGACGACCCTCGGCGACGAACGAGCCGACGGCAGCCGACGGGCCGGGCTGGATGGACCGACACTTCAACAGATGCTCGGCTACCTGTTACTCGACTTTCCGGACGAGTTTGCCGTCGAGGAAGTCGGCCTGTACGCGGCGCGATACGGCCACCTGACCACCTGGCGACTGCCGGAACTCTTGCAGGAGTTGGCTGGCCAACCGGTGGACCTGGCGGCCGAACGCGCGGCGTTCCATGCCCTGCTACTGGGCAGGTTGCCGTGACGTCCGGGTTGACCGACGGCCAAACAGCCGCCGCACCTGGGTACGCAACTGAGGTCGCGAACCAGAGCTGAACAAGACCACAGGTGCGGCAGCGGTTGTCGGTCGGTGCCCACAACCCCGGCAGCGCCAATCGATGTCGCCGATCAGGTCGCGGGTCCAGCATTCGGCAGGCTTTGATACCGCTCGTTCATAGGTACCTTGCCGTACCGCGCCGGGGCGAGGCGGCGGCCAGCGCGTGACTCGCCGTCTGAGCACACGCCGGCAGTATCGGCAGGTTACCGGCGATCGGTGGTCGCGGGGGCTTCCGGTCGCCTACGGGCCGGGGCGTGGCGGACGTCGTACGGCGAAGCCGAGGTCGGCATCGGTGGCCGCGTCCAGCACTGCGCGCAACGCCGCCCTGTAGTGCTGGTTCGGCCAGCGGGACTCGCCACGTTCCAACTTGCCGATGTAGCTGGCATCCACTGCACCGGGACGCCGTCGGTGGTCAACACACGCGCGCGTTGACCGTGTCGGCGAGTTCCTCCCGCGACATCGGCCGCCCGGACCCGGACGCCGGCGGCATGCGGAGTCGCGCCTGTCGCAGCTGCTCGTTCGGGGTTCTGCCGTGATTGGCCACCACCGCTACCGCCTTCCCGTCAAGGAGTCGTCAGCGACAACTCCGCCAGCCTGCGGCACATGCCGGGGCGTGGTCGCCGGTGCCGCCGTATCGGCCAGCGTAGGCGAGGCGTCACCAGCGGTGCCAGCCATGGGATGCCTCGACTGGCCTGGTGAAGGTGGCCCGCCGAGCCGGCGTGCTGGGGCCGGCGAAGCGATGGTGGTGTCCGCCTGCTAGCCCGCCGGATGTGGGCCGAGCACAGCCGCCGCCTGGTCGGCGAAGGCGTCGACAGCCGTGTTGCCGTGGTGTGGTGCGAGCAGCCGTCGGATGAGCTGGACGCGTTGGGTGCCTCGGGCGCTGGTGACGGCTGTGGACAGCGTCAGGCAGCGGGCGGCGATGTGCGCGGCCTCGTCGATGTTCTCGTCGTAGATGTGCGCCTCTGCCAGCCATGACAGGTACAGCGACAGTTCGCGTGCGTGCGTGTCGTCGTACCGGTCGACGGCGGCGGCCAGCAACGCGATGGCGCGGGCGGGGCGCCGCAGTTGGGTCAGGCACCGTCCGGCCATCACGTCGATCTCGTCGCGGTTGAGCCAGTACACCCAGGCCGGATCGACGCCGGGATCGGTGTTGGCGTACGCGTCGTCAACCTCACCGAGCGCGCGCAGCGTGGCTTGCGGGTCGCCGAACCGGGCGTTGGCCCACGCGACCCGTTCCAGCAGCAGCGCCCGTGTGGTCGCGGTCGCTGTCGCCTTCGCGCCGTGGTAGGCGCTGGAGGACAGCAGCACAGCTTCGCGCGGGTCGGCGACGTTGGCTTTCTGGTAGGCCAGCGAGGACAGCAGGTTCGCCGCGAGCGGGTTGTCCTGCGCGGCGTGCGCAGCGGAAACACCGCCGAGGTAGTACCGCTCGGCTTGATTGTGCAGAGCTGCGTCGCTAGCGACCCAGCCGGCTAGCTGGCACAGCTCACCCACTGCCGCCAACAGCAGCTTGCCGGTCGCCTCGCTGTAGGCGGCGCCGCGCACCATGTCCACGGTGACCTGCAGCTCCCGGCGGACCAGGTCGTGCATGTCGCCGCCGCCGAGGAAGTCGTCCATCCGGCGCAGCGCGTCTGCCCGCTCGGTCACGATCGCCGCGAGGCGCCGCCCGACCCGCCGCCCAGCTCGCATCTCGACGACTTGGGGCGGATCGATGACCCGCCACTCGTGGGATAGCCGCAGCGCCTCCTCTGGTCCAAGGTCCCGGTCCTCGGCCAGGAACGCGGCCAACGCCTCCGCGCTCGCGCCGTCCCAGCTGGCGCCGCCGAGCAGCCCGCCCCCGGGCGCCACAGGTATGCAGGAGCGGACGACGAGCAGCGGGCTGCCGCGCATGGTGTAGAAGCCGAGGTCGGCATCGGTTGCGGCGCCCAGGACGGCACGCAACGCGGACCGGTACCGCTCGTTCGGCCAGCGGTGTTCGCCGCGCTCCAACTTGCCGATGTAGGTCTCATCGAGACGAAACTCGCGGCCGCTGTCGGCGAACAGCCACGTGGTGACCGCCTCCGCGAGTTCCTGCCGCGACATCGCACGCCCCGAGCCGGACGGCGATGGCATCCGCATCCGCGCCCGCCGCAGCAGATCGTTCGGAGCCTTCGCGGGACCTGGCGCCGCCATCGTCACCTCCGTTTCGGTTCGTCGCAACGCCGAGCCAGCCCGGGACAGATCCGGCGTGCGTCACCCATGCCGACGACTGGCAAGCGTAGTGGACAGCTCACCGCAGGTACGCGCCTCGGAGGCTGACAGGTGCCCACGGCCCGTGCTCGAACCTGTCGCGAAGGCTCCACTCGAACGCCGTCGCCGTGTGCGACCAGCGGCGTTAGGTGCTGACAGGTCGGGTCAGGTGGGCGGCGAGTTCGTAGGGGCTGACAGCGCCGGTCTGGGCGGGTGCATGCCGCTGATGGCGTGCCCGCCTCGGTGGGGACGCAGTACCTCGGGCGGCTGGCCGCGAACCTGGGTTCGGCGTACTGACCACCAACCTTCGCAACCACGTAGGGAGGAGCGCCCCCACCGGCCAGCACCAGCCCGGGGTTTCCCCACCGCAGGCGGTCCCACGAGTCCTTTGTGGAGACCGCTCATGCACGCGTACACCATCGTCTCCGCTGCCGGAGACCTGATCGCCGCAGCACCCGCACCGGATGTTCTGGCGGCGAAGACCATCCCGGAGGTCATCGACGGCCTCCAGGTCTGGATCATGGGGATCTTGGCGGCCGTGGCCACCTTGTTCCTTGTCATCGGGGGCCTGCGGTACATGACCGCCGGAGGTGACCCGGCCCAGGCAGAACAGGCCAAGGGCAACTTCAAGGCGGCGCTGGCCGGTTACGCCCTGGCGGTACTGGCCCCGGTGATCCTGGAAGTCCTCCAGGGCATCCTCGGCGGCTAGGCCCTGCCATGACCGATTGGCTGTACAACGGGCTGATCGAGTGGCTCGCCGAGCGTGTCCAGGGCATGCTCGGCGGGCTGGTCGCGCTCCTGACCGCCAGCTTCTTCACCAGCCCCGACGTCACGGTCTTCCCCCAGGTGCAAGCCCTGGTGGGCCGCTCTGTCGTGGTGGTGAACGCCGCGTTCGTGCTGGCGATCATCGCCGCCGGTGCCATCGCGATGACGCATGGCACCTTCCAGATCCGGTACCAGGCCAAAGACCTGCTGCCGCGGCTGGTGTTCGGGTTCGTGGCCTCGAACTTCGGCGTCGAGTTGTGCCGGATGCTCATTGAGACGGCCAACGCGTTGACGGTGGCGATGGTCGGCCAGACCGCGTCCGGCCCGCAGGTCATCGAGTTCGTCAAGGCCCGCATCGCAGGTGCGTTGACCAACCCGTCCTCGGCCGTCCTCGCGGTGGTGATCGGGCTGATCATCGTCGTGCTGTTCTACATGCTGCTGGTCGGCTGGTTCGCCCGGATCGCCACGCTCATCGTGTTGGCCGGGATCGCCCCGGTCGCCCTAGCGTGCTACGCCCTGCCGCAAACCCAAGCCGCCGCCGGGCTGTGGTGGCGCTCGCTGCTGGGGTGCCTTGCCACACCTGCGTTGCAGGCCGTCTTCTTCACCACCGGCGTGGACCTGCTGATTAGCCCCGAGCACAACGTGCCGATCCTGCTGGGCCTTCCCGGCGGCGCGAGCACCGATGTGTTCAACCTGTTCATCGCCGCCTGCCTGCTGCTGGTGACCGTGCGCATCCCCAAGATGGTCGGCCGCTACGTCACCCGAGGCGGCCAGATGTCCACCGCCGGAGTGGTGCTGCGCGCCGTGGTCATCCAGTCGATCACCCGCCGCCTGCGCATCCCCGGACGCCGCTAACCATCACACCTGCCAAGGAGTTCCACTATGGACGACGACATCCCGCGTGCCGCGGTGCCCGCAGACATCGGCACCCCCGACAAAATCGCCTGGGGGCTGACCTTCCGCCAGCTCGCCATCATCGGCACCATCGCCGGAGCCGGCTGGCTGCTGTACTCCAGCTTCGGGCCGCTGCTGCCACCGATGGCGTGGCTGATCGCCGCGATCCCGGTCGCGGGCGTCACGGTGTTCGTGGCGCTCGGCCGCCGTGACGGGCTGCCGCTGGATGTGTGGCTGCGCCACGGCTTCGCGCTGCGCCGCGTGCCGAAGCTGCAAACCCCGGGCCGGACGCGTGGCGGGCAACCGCTGGTGCAGACGGCGGCGCCGCCGAGGGCGCCGGCACCTTTGCGCACCGCCGCGACCACCATCGCGGCGGACGGCACGCTCACCGTTGATGGCGCGGCCCGCTGCGTGATCGCCTGCGGCACCACCAACGTGGCGTTGCGCACCGGGCAGGAACAGGCCGCGCTGCTGTCCGGGTTCGGGCAGTGGCTCAACGCGTTGACCGGCCCGGCGCAGATCGTCGTCGCCGCGCAACGGCACGACCTGACCCCATACGCGCAGGCGGTGCTGGACAACACGGCCCGGCTGCCGCACGAGGCGCTGCGCCGCGCGGCCGACGACTACGCCGGGTTCTTGCTCGAACTCGACACCACCCGCGCTCCGCTGCGCCGCCAGGTGCTCGCCGTGGTCCCGGCCGGGATGCGGGAGGCGACCGTTCGCGCGTTCGGCGCTCTCGGCGTGTCCGCCGAGCCGCTCGACGGCGGCGCGGTCACCGCCGCCCTGGCCAGCGCGGCCGACCCCTACCTACCGCCGGTGCCAGGCCCTCGGGCCGTGCCCGGCATCCCGATCACCGCATCCACCACTGACGGGGGGACCCGATGAAACTGTTCCGTTCCCGTGCCGCCGCGAAGACGACGGCCGATTCAATGCCGGCACCGGCGGTGTTGGAAGTGACGCCGACCCATGTGCGGGTCGGCGACGGCTACGCGGCCACCTACGCGGTCTGCGGCTACCCGGCCGAGGTCGGCGCGGCCTGGCTGGTCCCGTTGCTGTCCTACCCGGGCCGGGTCACCGTCGCCGTGCACACCGAGTCGGTGGCGGCGCAGCTGGCCGCGCCGATGCTGACCAAGCAGCGCGCCCGGCTGGAGTCGACCCGGCGGATCGACGCCGAACGGGGCAAGCTGTCCGATCCGATGGTGGAGGCCGCCGCCTCCGATGCCGCCGAGATGGCCCAGCGGGTGGCCCGGGGCGCGTCGAAACTGCACGACGGCGCGGTCTACGTAACGGTGCATGGCCGCAGCCTGGACGAGCTGCACGCCACGGCGGCCGGCGTCCGGTCGGCCGCCGCGTCGATGCTGCTGGACCTGCAGCCGGCGACGTTCCGCCACCACCTCGGCTACACCACCACCCTGCCGCTGGGCGTGGACAAGCTCGGGATGCGGCGCATCTTCGACACCGAGTCGTTGGCCGCGGCGTTCCCGTTCGCCTCCGGCGACCTCGCCGCCCCGGCCCCCGGCCAGCACACCTCCGCCCAGGCGGTGATGTACGGGGTGAACACCAGCTCCCACGGCATCGTGATGTGGAACCGGTGGGCGCAGGACAACCACAACAGCGTCGTGCTCGCCCGATCCGGGGCAGGCAAGTCCTACTTCGTAAAGCTGGAAGTCTTGCGCAGCCTGTACCAGGGTGTCGAAGTCGCCGTGATCGACCCGGAGGACGAATACACGCCACTGGCCGAACACGTCGGCGGCACCGTCATCCAACTCGGCGCGCCCGGCGTGTGCATCAACCCCCTCGACCTGCCGGTCGACACCGACCTGACCACGCTTCGCGACCAGCAATTGGCGGTGCACACGACCATCAACGTGATGCTGGGCATGGTTCCGCCGCCCAGCGAGGGACAGGCCCTGGACCGGGCGATTCCCGCCACCTACGAGGCGGCCGGGATCACCCACGACCCGGCGACCTGGGGCAGGCCGGCGCCGCTGCTGCGGGACCTGGCCGCCACGCTTTCCGCCGATGCGGATCCAGCCGCGCAGCAGATGGCGGCCCGGCTCGCCCCATGGACCTCCGGCACCTTCAAGGACCTGTTCAACGGGCCGACCAGCACCCTGCCGGACGGTCACCTGGTGGTGTGGTCGCTGCGGCACCTGCCCGACGAGCTGCGCACCATCGGCACCCTGCTCACCCTCAAGCACATCTGGGGCCGCATCGACCAAACAACTACCAGCACACGCCAAACGAAGCGACTCGTGGTCGTCGATGAAGCATGGCTGCTGATGCGAGACGGCGAGGGCGCGAAGTTCCTGTCTCACATGGCAAGGGCGGGCCGCAAACGCAACGCGGGCCTGACTGTGGTGACGCAGGACGCGGCCGACGTGCTGAGCAGCAACTTCGGCCTGACGGTCGTGTCCAACGCGGCGACGCAGGTGCTGATGCGCCAGGCGACGCAGGCCATCGACGCGGTCACCGACGCGTTCGGCCTGACCGGCGGCGAGGCCCGGCTGTTGCTGTCGGCGGGCAGGGGCGAGGGCCTCTTGGTCGCTGGCCGGTCGCGGGTGCCGTTTCGGTCCCAAGCCTCCGGCAGCGAACACAAATTGGCCGTAACGGGGATCGGCGGTGAGCACCGATGAGCGACCTGGCTTGGGAGTCCTGGGTGTCGTGGGTGACGGACCGGCCGTGGCTGGCCGTCGTCGCGGCACTCGGTCTCATCGGGTACGTGTTCGGTCGGGACCAGGTCCTGGCCTGGCGGCACCGCCGCCTCGTCGAGGGTGCCCGCTGGGTGAGCATCGCGGCGCCGCCGGAGGTCACGCCGGAGTCGGCCGCCGCGTTGTGGTCCACCATGACCGGGGTGTTGACCCCGTCGGTGTGGCGGCGCCGGCTGTACGGCACGCCGCACGTCGGGTGGGAGTACACCTGGACCGGCCGCACCCTCACGATCCGGATGTGGGTGCCCGGCACGGTACCGCCCGGCTCCGTGGAGAGCGCGGTGCGGGCGGCGTGGCCCGCCTGCACCGTGGCGGTCGACGAGACGGCCGGACCGCCGGTCCCGGCGGAGTTCGCCGAGCAGGCCGGCGGGGCGTTGTGGCCGCAGGAGACCGAAGGGCTGCCGCTGCGTACCGAGCACGAGGCGGACCCGCTGCGGGCGCTGCTGTCGGCCGGTGCCGGGGTCCGCGACCGGGAACACGCGTGCGTGCAGATCCTGGCCCGGCCCGCCTCGGCCCGCCGGGTCCGCCGCGCCCGCCGCGCGGCCGCGAGGCCCGCCGGCACGCCCGGCGGCGACGTCGCCAACCGGGCGGTCAACAGCATGGCGCGGCTCGCGATCGAGCCGATCCTGTGGGTGCTTGAAGCACTTCTGCCAGGGCCATCGCGACGCAGGCCCGCCACGCGCGGAGGATCCTGGCCGGAGGCCCGGGATCCGGTGGCTGAGGCGCACCAGCATGCGGTGGTGGACAAGGCGGTGCGGGTGCCGCATTTCGAGATCGCCATCCGCTACGCCGTCGCCGTCGAGGACGACCAGGGCGACAACGGCGGCAAGCGCGGCAAGGATGACAAGCGCAGCAAGGACGAGAAGCGGCGCGACGACGAGCGGCACCAGCGGATGCGGGCGCGGCTGTCCGGGCTGGCGCACACGTTCGCGTCGGCGGCGGCCACGTACACCCGGCCCAACCGGCTGCGGCGGATGAAGATGGCCCAGCCGGTGGCGGTGCTCGCCTCTCGGCGGCTGCTGCGCGGTTTCCTGGCCACCGTGGAGGAACTGGCCGTGCTGGCCGCGCTGCCGCAGGACCTCGCCGTGCCGGGGTTGGATCGGGCGAGAGCTCGGGCGGTGCCGGCGCCCGCGGCGATCCCGTCCGGTGGGCGCGGCGTGAAGGTGCTCGGCCGCTCGCAGATCGGTGGGCACTCGGTCGGGCTGAACGTGGTCGACGCCCGCCAACACGTGCACCTGATCGGCAAGACCGGTGTCGGGAAGTCCACCCTGCTGCTGAACATGATCCTGTCCGATGTGCACGCCCGCCGGGGCACGGTGGTCATCGACCCGCGCGGAGACCTCGTGTTGGACATCCTGGACCGGCTGCCCGCCTCGTATGCGGACCGGATCGCGATCATCGACCCCGAGCAGGACAACCCGGCCTGCTTCAACCCGCTCGACGACGGCGGTGACCCGCATCTGGCGGTGGACAACCTCGTCGGCGTGTTCTCCAAGATTTTCCAGCGGCACTGGGGGCCGCGCATCGATGACACGTTGCGGGTGTCGTGCCTGACCCTCATGCGTCACGCCCACCCGACCCTGTCTTTGGTGTCGTCGCTGCTCAGCGACCGGCAGTTTAGGGGCCGGTTCACCCACGACCTGTCCGACCCAGAGGGCCTGGGCGGGTTCTGGGTCTGGTACGACTCGATGAACGAGGGGCAACGCGCCCAGGTCATCGGCCCCGTCCTGGCGAGGTTGCGGGCGTTCTTGCTGCGCGATTTTGTCAAAGACGTCATCGGCACCGCGCACACCTCGTTCCAGATGTCGAAGATCCTGGACGGCGGTCTGCTGCTGTGCCGGCTCCCGAAGGGTGTGCTTGGTGAGGAGACCGCCCGGATCCTCGGCTCGCTGATCGTCGCCCGGGTGTGGCAGGCCGCCATCGCCCGCGCCGGGCAGCCCGAGGACCAGCGAAAAGACGCCACACTTTACATCGATGAATGTCAAAACTTCCTGAATTTGCCGGGTTCGGTGGACGACATGCTCGCCGAGGCCCGGGGATTCCGGCTGGGCCTGGTGTTGGCGCATCAGAATCTGGCCCAGTTGCCGAAGGAGACCGCTGACGCGGTCTCGGCGAACGCCCGCTCGAAGGTGTTCTTCAACGTCGACCCGAACGACGCCCGCGAGTTGGCCAAGCACACCCGGCCCGAGCTGGAGGACCACGACCTGTCCCACTTGGACGTGTTCACCGCCTCCGCGCGGTTGCTGGTCGCCAACCGGGAGATGCCGGCGTTCACCTTCACCACCAACCCGCCGGTGGAGGCGGTCGGTGAGGCCACCGCGATCCGGCGCAGCGTCGCCGTGGCGCACGCCCGGCCGACCGAGGAATCCGCCATGCAGCAGGTCGCCCGCAAGTCGCTTCACCGGCGGACCACGCCGAAACCCTGAGCCGAGGACCGTCCACACACGACATCGAGTCCCCAACATGCCGGCTGGAGGCCCTCTCGTTTGGGTTCTCGGCAGGGTTCTCGGCTGGTCTCTCGTTCAGGGGCATTTCGGAAACGAGGCCCCGAACGAGTCCCGATATGGGCGGCTGTCAGGCCGTCCACCAGCGGACCGGTCAACCGGTCCGCAAGATCCATCTGTCCAGACTCCCGTACCGGGAGTATCTCTCTACCCTCTGGGGGTGACTGCCTATGCATCACACGTCCGCATCGGCCACGCGTCCGCTGGCCATCTACCACCGCATGACCCCACGTGACCGGAACCTGCTCGCCCTGCTGGACGAGCACCTGGTCCTGACCACCGATCAGGTCCACCGCCTGCACTACCGGGCGCTGCGTACCTGTCAGATCCGGCTGCGCGAGCTCTACGCGCTCGGGCTGCTGGACCGGTTCCGGTTCGCCCGCCTCTACGGCGGGGCGGAGCCGTGGCACTGGGTCCTGGGCCTTGCCGGTGCCCGGTTCCAGGCCGGAGCCACCGGCCGCCCGGCACCCACCGTGCGCGCCCACCGCGAACAGGTGAACCGCCAAAGCGCCAGCCCGCGCCTGCCGCACCTGCTGGCCACCAACGAGCTCTTCGTCCGGCTGGCGTTCACCGCCCGCATCGACCAGCGGGTGCGCCTGGACCGGTGGTGGTCCGAGCGGACCGCCACCGCACGGTTCATGCGCATCCGCCCGGACGGGCACGGGCTATGGACCGCACGTGGACGCACGGTCGGCTGGTTCCTGGAGACCGACAGAGGGACCGAGCCGCTAACTCGCGTCGTGGCGAAGTTGGAGGCGTACGAACGGCTCGCCGCCGAAGGCGGGCCGCGGTACCCGGTTCTGTTCTGGCTGCCGGGCGCCGAACGGGAATCGCACCTTCAGCAGGCGCTACGGCAGCGGCTGCCGCAGGTGCCGGTGGCCACCGCCATCCACGAGGTGGACCCGGCCGAGGCGGTGTGGCTGCCGGTCGACGGCTGGCAGCGCGTGTCGCTGCCGGACCTGCCCAGCGACCACGGGCTCAACACCGCCGCAAACCCGAACTGGGTCGGCGGTCAGCTCGACCTGTCAGACCAGGCGGGCCTCGCGGCCTGACCTGACAACCCAACTCGGGCGCCTGACCGGACCTGACAGCACCTGTCAGCCGGCGGCCCGTTCCTAACAGTGCAGGTCAAAGCCCCGCCGGAGGATTGCGGCGGGGCTTGGCCTGTCAGGTGGCGAAGTTACGGTGCACAGCACATCCATTTGTTCCAGCACCGTTCGTCGCCACCTTCGACTCGCTCGCGCCCCGCGCGAACACACCTTCAGCCCACCCGTTTCGGGTCGGCTGGGTGTTCGCCTCGGCGTTGTCCATAGCGGTCCCACTTTCGGCGACGGCACTGGTGCGCCTCCACCTGTCCGCAAGACCCTTGCGAAGGGAGCACCCCGCCGTGTCCACCAACAGCGCTCGTACCGTCATCGTCTGCATGCCCGCCGACAAGCCCATCGACTGGTTCTCCGCCTCGGAGCTGCTCGACTGGCATGACCTGCCGGCTGGCACGCCCCGCACCATGTTCCCGGTCCGCCGGCCCCGCTTCACCGGCTGGTTCAGCCGGTGGTCAGCTCGGCACCTGGTTCGGGTGACCCGCCGCTTCGGCGCGGTCGTCTGGGCCGCGGGTGGCCGCAAGAGCCGCCTCGACCTGACCGCCGCGGTCACCAACGCCAACCAGAACGCCGTCTACCGGTGGCGTATCTGGGCTCAGGTGGTCCGCAACCTTCAGGTGGCCAAGACCTGGGAGGACTTCCTGGCCCAGCACAAGGCCGACCCGAAGAAGGTCAGCCTGGAGGAGGCCCGCCGCCGGTTCGAGGCACAGCCACGCGTGCTGGCGATGCTGTCCTACAACTCCCACCCCAGCTCCCGGGTTGAGCTCGACCCGTACGAGCTGGACGCCTACCAGGCCGGGGAGGCGACCTACGCGGTCGTGCACTGGCAGCAGGCCATCACCGGGGACGCGGTCGTCACCGACGACGGACGGCTCCTCGAGCCCGCCACTTCGTCGCTGGCCGACAAGCTGCGCTTCCTGGCCGAGGCCGGCGCGTATCTGACCAAGCTGCGCCGCAGCCATCAGATCCTCGCCGTCACGGTGGGAGCACAGCCCTAACCATCCATCTAACTCTCCTTTGAGGACAGCCGGTCGCCATTGCGGCCGGCTGTTCGCCGTTCGAGCCCTCCAGCCGCGCCTTGACCGGGCGTGCGGATGGAGCGGCGATACGCCCCGGCCCATGCCGGGTGGCCCATTTCGGCCGCCCGCCGGGGCGGCCCGAACCCTGTGAGGAGACCCCAAACCGTGCCCTACGACCCCGCGCTGACCGCTATCGCGGTCGCCACCAACGACGCCCTAACCGAACACCTGTGGCGCTACGACACCGGTGACACCGACAACCGTGACCCCATCGCGCACATCGCGGTCGAACTGGCCCGCACCGCGCGCGACTTCAACACCACCGCCGCTGTGCTGGCCCGCGTCCTCGGCCGCGTCGGCGAGACATGCCACCGACACGCCAGCACCATCAGCGACCTGACCACCGTCTACCCGCACTCGCTGGACGTCGACACGGTCCGCAGCGTGCAGCACCTCGAACGCTTCGACGCCCAACGCGAAGCGCTGCTGTCGCTGTATGCGGTGTGGCGCCGGCACCGGCCGCTGACCCGTGACCCTCGGGCGCGGCACCTGTGGGTACAGCCGCACGACCCGAGCCGGGGCATGGTCGCGCTCAGCGCCGACCAGAAGGGACTGACGTGGTTCGTGACGCCGGACCAGGTCGCCGCCGAGGTGCACGGGCTGTCCAGTTACGGCGCGCTGGTCGGCGAGATCTGGCTCGGTAGCGCGGGCTGGCAGGCCACCGCGTACACGCATCCCGATCACCGGACCACCTGCCCGCATCTGGTCTACCCGCTGCCGCCGGCCGACACCGACGCCGCCGCGTGCCGAGCCCTGCTGCGCTGGTGGGCACTGCGCGACTCGCAGCAGTGGAAGGGCCGCACACCGGGCCAACTGTCGCCCGACGAGCAGGCCGCGCTCATCGCCTGACGCGCCGGCTGACCGTCTTCGAGTACCCCGATGCCGACACATCGCTGACCACGGCCGTTGCCCGGCCAACCCGCGCCACCGCGCGCACCCCGGGCATGGCCGCACGGCCATGCCCGGGATTCCCCTGCACCGCTTCGCTGATGGGAGCCCTTGTCATGGCCCAGACACTGCACCGGCCCACAGTGACCAACCGCCACCGACGCAGCACGACCTTCGACGCCGGCCTCGTCGATCGCACCCGATCCGGCGACCGGGCCGCGTTCGCGCAGCTGTACCAGCTCACGCTGGACACCGTTACCCGGTACGTCGCGGTGCGCATGCGCGACCGAGACCGCGACGCCATCGGCGACCTCGTCCACGACGCGTACTGCTTCGCCCTAGCCGAGCCAACCCTCATCGGGCAGGACCCGATCGGCTCCATGCTGCGGCTCGCGGCACGGGCGGTGACCCGCCACCAGTGGTCCAACCGGCGCTACGTCCGCGCGGCGTACACCGTCGGCGAAGACCAGCAGACCCGCCCCACCCCAGATCCGCTCCGATCGGCCGCACCGACGGTGGCCGAGGCCGTGACGCGGATGACGTTCGTACACGCCCTCGCCCGGCTCACCCCGGACCAGCGCCAAGCGATCCAACTGCGGCACATCGACGGCTACCCCCGCGACGCCGCCGCCAAAGCGATGGGCAGAACCGTCAACGCGGTCCGGCACCTCGAACGCGCCGCCCTGCGCCGGCTCCAGCACCAGTTCACCTCGGCCGCCGAGGTTCCCGCGCCGGTCGCCGAACGGCCACCCGCGCGGGCCGGCGCCACCTCCGCCCGATAGCGGGCGTCCACAGACGAGCCCGACTCCCACATCCGGGGGGTCGGGCTTTGCCCAAGCCACATCAACCCAAGAGAGGAGGCGTCCACAGTGGACGACCTCACACCCACCGCGCGGCTGACGTACGAAGCCATCCGTAACGGCGGCCCCGGCAACGTGCACGAGCTGCGCGACCGGACCGGCCGCAGCCGCTCGGCCACCGACAAGGCCATCAACGACCTGGCCAAAGCCAACCTGATCGTCAAGGTCGACGACGGCGGCGACCCCGCCGACGGTGCGCCCACCCGCTGGCGGCTCGCCGACCCAGCATCCGCCGGTGACGAGGCCACCGGGCCGGAGACGACCGAGATTGACGGTGCCACCGAACCGGACACCACCGACACGGTTGAGGCCGACCCCGGCACGCCGGACGAGGCAACCGACGGCGCCCCGGCGGCCGACGCGCCGAACCCGGCGATGGACCAGCAGCCCGCGGACGACGGTCCCGCCTCCGACGATGCCATAACCGACAGCAGCGCCACGCTGGACGGGCCGACCGACCAGGACGGCGAGGCGCAGCCGGACGGTGAGGCTGAGTTGCGCGGGGATGCCGAGCCGGACGGCGAGGGTGAGCAGGCCGAGGCGGAACCGCCGAAGCTATGCCGCGGCTGCCAGGCCCAAATGCCGAAGATCTGCGAATGCTGCTGGCAGAAGACTCCCGCCTACTGCGGCAAGTGCCGGCGCAGCATGCCGCAGGTCCGTCGGGGCGAGCCCGGCGAGCCGGTCATCCTGTCCAACGGCCTGACGAAGCTGCGCCCCGGCGAGCTGGAGGCCATGGTCGAGAAGGTGATGCGGGAGCACCCGCTGCCCGCCTTCGCCGGCATCGTCGGCTGGACCGGTGGCCGGCTCGCCATCCACCTGCCCGGCCGCAGCCCCGGCGCCATCACCAACGCGATGCGCAAGTTCGCCAACGCAGGCAAGGCCGAACTGATCGGCGACGACCCCGAGCGCTACAAGCTCACCGACGCCGAGCAGCCCGACGGCGACACCGGCGGCGGCGAGGACGAGGAGAGCCCGACCGAAGCCGCGCAGCCGGCGGCCGACGCGACCACCGAGCCGCAGCCCGACAACGCCGCATAGCGGCACCGCGAACCACAGTTCACCAGGTCGGTGGGCCGCCCCGTGAGGGCGGCCCACCGACCTTTTTCGCTTTAAGCCCGGAAGGAGTGCGCCGCCATGCGAAAACTCATCAGCCTGATCGTCGCGGTCTTCGCCGCGATCATCGCCATTCCGCTGCTCGGCGGCGCCGCGATATTCGGCGGCGGCGGGGGCACGACGTGCATTCCCGCCACCGCCGGGCCGGCCTCCACAGCACCGGCCGTACCCGGACCGGTCGCAGCGGGCGGCCCGATACCGGCATTGGATGGCTGGGACACCGAGCAGCTCGCCAACGTGGCGACGATCCTCATGGTCGGCAACACCAAAGGCGTTCCGCCGTGGGGCTGGGTGGTCGCCGTGGCCACCGCCATGCAGGAGTCGACGTTGCGCAACCTGCCCGGCGGTGCGGACGACTCGATCGGCCTGTTCCAGCAACGACCCAGCCAGGGCTGGGGCACGCCGCAGCAGCTGCGCGATCCGGCCTACCAGGCCGGCAAGTTCTTCGACAAGCTCGTCACGATCGAGGGCTGGCAACAGATGCCGCTCACCGAAGCCGCCCAGAAGGTGCAGCTGTCGGCGTACCCGGACGCGTATGCGAAGCACACCGCCGAGGCGATCCGGCTCGTCAGCCACGTCGGCGCCGCGCTGGGACTGTCCACCGTGGGGATAAGCCAGTGCAGCGGTGTCTCCGCCCAGGGCTGGACGCAGCCGGTCCGCGCTCTGGTCGTATCCGGCTTCCGCACCACAGAACGCCCCACACACGACGGCACAGACCTTGGAGCAGCCCGGCACACCACCATCGTGGCCGCCGCCTCCGGCACCGTGCAGCGGGTGCGCTGCAACGCCATCGATGCCCGTACCGGCGGCGAATGGGGCTGCGACCGTGACGGGAGCCCCGAGTACACGAGGGGCTGTGGCTGGTATGTTGATCTTGCTCATCCGGGCGGAATCACTACGCGGTACTGCCACATGCAGACCCAGCCGTACGTGAAGGTCGGCGATCCGGTGATCGCCGGACAGCCGATCGGCGAGGTCGGCTCCACCGGACACTCCAGCGGACCGCACCTCCACTACGAGGTGCACGTGAACCCGAGCGGCCCGGTCGACCCGGAGGACTGGATGAGCGCGCACGGGGCGCCGCTTGGTCCCATGACCCGACCATAGGTTCTCAAAGAGATGTCCACCCTCAGATGAGATGACCACGGTTTGGCCCATGGGGCAAGTCGATGACAACCCGCCTCGGCCCATCACGGCGGCTCTCGATGTTACTGATGCACATCTGCCTTCGTGATGTACACCTCCGTCCCGGAGATCCACGTCCGTCGGCTTGACGACCGAGCAGGTGGTGGCGCAGCAGAGTGCCGCTAGTCCACACTCTCTTGTAATGCTGGGATCGAAGGCAGCCATCGCGGCAGGCTGGGGCGCCGGCCTCGGCGGGATCGCCGTGTTGCTGGGCCTGTTGATTTACATCGACGGCTTCAACGGCGCCGAAGCCAACGACATCGCAAACGGCCTCGCCACCACCGACCTGCTCGGCGGGGGCGCACTGTTCTTCTACGGGGGCCTGAGCGTCGCGTTGTTCCTTCTCGGACTGCTCGCCGCGGACGGATACGAGGACGAGTTCGGCAGCGCGCTCAAGCGGGCGGGTTTCGCCGTGTTCCTTTCCTACATATTCTGGCTGCCCGCTGATCCCGCCACGGTCACGCGGTGGATGGTATTCATCCCCGCAGGCGTCGCGCTCGGACTGTGGATCGTGATCCACGTCGTAGCCCGGGTATTGGCGCGGTGGGAGGAGCGCCGGAGACCTGGTTCCTTCTGGCTTCGACGCTTCGAGCACGCAGGGCCGGCTTGGCCGATCGTACTGTTGACCGCCGGAGTCAGTTGCGCCTCAGCCGTGCTCGTAACGTTGCAGACAGACGGCCCATTGCTGTTGGGCTCCGTGGTCGGCGCGGTCGCGGGGCTGCTGTCGGGGATAGCGTGGGTGTGGTGGCGGGCCAGGAGGACTGGTCAGGCTCCCCCGACAGCGCCGACGTCGCTGCCCGGCTGGACCGCGCCGTTCAACGCTCCGCCGCCATACGGCCAGTCCGCACATCACCCGGTCGCGCCACCCACCGCCGGTCCTTCTCAGCCCACCGGCGGCACGATCGCGGACGGCGGGCGGCGGCCCACGCCCCGCAGGTCCGACCGCAGGGCGGAGCAGCAGATCGCGATCGTCGGGATTGCCGTCACGATCGCGATAGGCGTCGCGCAGATCGTCGTGGCCTTCATCACTGCCCGATAGCCCCGGGCCACTTGACCTAGCCGGTCGACAGGACGGCCCGGTCGGCGAGAAACGTCGCGTCGGGCGCCGTAGGCCCACATCGCTGTTGAGGCGGATGGCTGCTTGGCGCGAACTGGTTGTAGCGCGCAGTACCGCACGTCTTGATCGAGGAAGTGTCAGGTCGCCGAGGGACCAACGGGCCAAACCATCGGGAATCCTGTGCAAGCTCCTGGTCAGGGTCGCCCCGTGGTACAGCGTGACCGAGGACCAACACCGGAAATGGCCCCGCGCCGTGGTGACGACCGACGCTGGCATCGCTACGGCCGCTTCCAGCATGCCGGCCACGGTGCCCGTTTCGCGGTGAGCGGCGCCTCGCCCGGCCTTGACAAGCGGGACGGATGGAGCGGCGATTACCAGCCGCCGCACTACACCACGCGGCGGCACGCCTGTCGCCTGTCCCGGGAGCGATCATGACCGTCACGCCCGACCCGACCCCGTTGCCCACCGTGGCCGACCGCGCCGACGCCGTCGCCACCGATCTGCGCCGGCTGGCAACAGACGACGGCGCACCGTTTGCCCGGCATCTGGTCGACCTGGCCGCATCTACCGCCGCGATCACCGTGGCATTGCTAGAGGCCGCGCTCGCGTCTGTCGATGGCGACGGGTCCGGCACCGGTGAGGCGTTCGAGCGCGCCGCCGAGTTGGGCGACGACGCCCGCCGGCACCTAGTTACCGCGTTTCATCTCCTCGCCGGTGTGCACGGCATCGTCAGCGCCCGTTCGCAGACGACCTGATCACCAAGTCAAGTTTCCCGCTCGCCGCGTCGCCGCCGCGCCCCGACGAGCGGGGTCTTCCCCATCCCGTGCGCCTCGCCGCTCACCGTGTGGCGGGGCGCCTGTTTGTAAAGGAGCACGCATCCATGCCGACACGACGAAGCGCTAGGCCCGGCAGCGGGCGGCGTCGAAAGGGGCCTATGTCATGATCCACGCCACGGCCACCTCAGTAAGCCTGCTCGGTATCACTGGCCGCCTCGTACGGATGCGGGCCGACTCCGCCGCCGGGCGCCCTGGCCTTGTCGTCCTCGGGCCGGACGGGCGCAGCATGCACGAGGCTCGGGACAGGGTGTACGCGGGCCTGGTCAACGCCGGCCTTTCCTTCCCCGGATACCGGGTTACCGTCAGCCTCCCGCCGTCCGACGACCCGACACCGGGCTCCAGCCTCGACTTGGCGATGGCGGCGGTCATCCTCGCTACCGGCGGCCTGTTCGCCCCCACCGTGCTTGATACGGCGGCGCTCATCGGCGAGATCGGGCTCGACGGGGCCGTACGCCCGGTCCGGGGCGTGCTGGCGATGGTGAACGCCGCCGCCGACCTCGGCGTGCGTACGGTCGTCGTGCCGGCGGCCAACGCCGGTGAGGCTCAGCTCGTATCCGGCGTCAGGGTTGTCGCCGTCGAGTCGCTCCAGCAGTTCGCCCGGTGGGCCAGCACCGGCCAGCATGCGCCGGTGCCGAAGCCCGCCACCGACCGACGGTTCGGCACCGGCGGCGGTGACGTCAGCGATCTCGCCCACGTACGCGCCGCCATGACATCGGCGCGGTGGGCGCTCGAAGTCGCCGCGGCCGGCGGGCATCACCTTGGCATGGTGGGGCCGCCCGGCGCGGGAAAGACGCTGTTCGCGCAGTGCCTGCCCTCGCTGCTGCCAGACCTCGACGACGCCGCCGCGTTCGAGGTGACCGCGCTGCGCTCGGCCGCCGGGCTCGAGCCACCTGATGGCGGACTGGTGCGCCGGCCACCTTTTCGGGCGCCGCACCACAGCGCCAGCCTTCCCGCGCTGATCGGCGGTGGTCCACGCGCCTCGTCCCCGGGATCGGTGAGCTTGGCCCATCACGGAGTGTTCTACCTGGACGACGCCCCGGAGTTCAGCCATCGGGCGCTGGCGGCGTTGCGCCAGCCGGTGGACACCGGGCTCGTGAGGCTCACCGGATCCGGCCGCACCGTGACCTACCCGGCCCGGTTCCACCTGGTACTCGGCGCGCAACCGTGCCCGTGCGCCCACCCGATCGGCGCCGATCCCTGCGGCTCCTGCACCGCCCAGGACCGTCGCCGCTACCTGGCCCGCATGTCGCCGCTGTGGCAGCGCACCGACATCCGCCTCCAGCTCACCGTCACCGACTCCCAGGACCCGACGCCGGGCGAGTCGTCCGCCACGGTCGGGCAGCGGGTGGCCCGCGCCCGGGAACTGGCCGCCGACCGGTGGGCGGCACTCGGATACACGCTCAACGCGGAAATCCCCGGACAGGTACTGCGCAACGGGGTGTGCGCGCTGCCCACCTGCGACATCGACCCGCTACTGCACCTGCTGCGCGTGGGCGCCGTCTCGGATGACGGCTACGACCGCATTCTGCGGGTCGCCTGGTCGATCTGCGACCTACGCGGGGCCGACCGTCCCGACCTCGACGACGTCACCGCCGCCATCGACCTGCACATCGACCGGCAGCCGTAGCGGGCCCCGGATTTTCACCGGTCGCCGCCCCGTGACCTGCCCCTCCCTGAAAGGAGGGGCAGGTCGCCACGTGACAACGGCACTCCGGTGGTCACCACAAAGACACAAGGAGCAGCGCATGCATGACGGAGCGAAGATCAACGCCCACTGGGGCAACGCCTGGCCGACGGACGTCACCGACGCCACCAACCATGACCACGAGTTCAGCCCTGTGCTAATGGCGCCGGTGGCGAACCTACTCGACGAGCCCTGGTATCTGGAGTCAGGATCGCCCGGCGGCGACTTCGTAATCTGGCTGAACATCGATCACGGCAGGTACGCCAACGGACGGGTAGGCGTCAGCCCGCACCCCGCTCATGACGGGCTGATGCGATGGGTGATCGGGCTGACGGACCCAATGGGAAACCCGCTGGCTACCGACCACGAACTCCTGATCACCGAAGCGCCAGCGGCAGTAGTCGCTCGAGTTCGTTACTTCCTGGCCGAGCACCGCATCGAGGTGCCGACCAACGCGGCCGGCACGGCGGCCGATCGCGAGCAACGGCGTACACCGGGGCATTGACCTCCCAGTGCGCGCCTATAGGAGCGGCCTGACGCCCTGCGCCCGCGGCCAACCTTCGCCCTTTTGGTCCCGGACGAACAGGCCCACCGGTCGCATTCCGCCATCTGAGCGGCATCCCTGAGCCGTGCGTTCTCGCCGCTCACCTCGGCGGCGTGCCTCGCCCAACACGAAAGGAACACCGGCCGCATGATCAAGCCACCCCGAACCATCCCGCCCTGCCTCGCCTGCCGGCAAACACCCGGCCACGCGCAGCTGTGTCCCTGCCACGACGACGAAGCTACCTACTACCTCCAGCACCCGCACCCGGGCGGGCACCGCGACTGGACATCCGCCGGCATCCGCTACACCGGCACCCCCGCTCGCCGCGCGGCGGTCCGCGCACTCATGGCCAGCACTCGCTGGGTGCGGATGCACGGCGGGCCGGAGCTGCCGGCCTCACCCGGGCTGCTGATCAACGCGATCCTCGCCGAGTTCGGCAACACCTCCCGCCGGACCGCACGCATCGGCTACACAAGCGACTACCTGACCACATTGGACTGCCGCTGCGACCCGTGGCGCTGTACTCACGACCACGGCACCGCAACCGGCACCGCCCCGGACTGGCACGCCGGAGTGGACCCGGACCTGCTGGTCAACCTGACCCTGGTCGCCGTCGAGATCCGCTGGCCCGAGCTATGGCAGAGCTACTGGTTCGCCGACGCGGGCGGCGCGGTGAACCTGGCCATCGACTCGGTACCCGAGATCAGCCCGCCCGGGATCAGCGTGGCCTGCCACCGCCGCTGGTGCGACCTGTGCCCCGGCGACACCAAGCCCGGCCCGCGCGACAGGGCACGCACACCGTGCCCGTGTTCCTGCCACACAACCACACCGTCATGACCCAGACCCGCGTCATGCCCATCGCGACCGGCCAGACCCGCCAGATCACGATATGGTTCGAGGACGGCTGGTTCACCTCCCCCTGGTGCGGCGCGGCGAATCCGCCCGAGGCGGAACAGGTGCAGCACTGTGACAACCCGGCGTGCTGGGCGTCGAAGTACGCCACCGCCGAGAACGTGCTCGCCGCGCAGGACCGCATCGCGCGGGAGCAAGCCGAACGTGAGCAGCGCCGGCTAGCCGCCGAGGCGCACGCCGCCGCGCAGGAGCGCGCCCAGCAGCAGCGTGCGGCGCTGTGGCAGCAGCGGGTCGCCACCGCCACCGAACGAGGCGCCTGCCTGACCTGCCTGCGCAAATCGCGATGGGAGACCGAACCGCTGTACCGGCGGCACCGACGCGCGGACTTCCAAACCACTACGGCGTGAGCCGTGACAACCCATCCGAGATGTCGGCCGCGGGCACCCCTGCGAAACAGCGAAGTCCACCGACGATCCGACAAACGACAAGGAGACAACCGTGCCATACATCGAGGTGACCGACGAGGCGCACGATCTCGTCACCGGTTACGCCCGGCTCTGGAACCAGACCGAAGGCGAAGCGATCGACACCCTGATCCGGCTGTACGTCCAGCCGGTACACACCGCCACCGCGCCCAGCCGCTGCGGCCAGGTCAGCAGCGACGACTCCGGTCAGGTGCAGCCGTGACCCCAGACATCGCACTGCCCGAACCCGTCGACCCGGACCAACCGGTGATCCGATTCATCCAGGTCGAATGCCGCTGCGGCGAGAAGTCACCGGTCGCCCGCGACCCCATGCAGGACAAGGCGTCCAACGAAGCGGACGACTGGCACCTCACCCACTTCGACGCCACCGGCCACCGCGACCACTACACGTGGACGTTGGAACGCGGAGCCGGCCGCATGTTCCGCTTCTGACCGGGCAACGGTGCCGGGCATCCCGTGCGGAGATGCCCGGCACCACCTGTCAACGGTCATGAGGATTTTTTTCGTGTCCGCTGGCACCACCCGTGCGGCCGCCAGGCCCGCGCAGCCGGCCCTTTTCGCGTTTCTGGCCGGGCCTCGTCCGGTAATGGGCGTCGCGGGCGGTCACTCCAGCTACCATCCTGGGGCACGCGACCGGCATCATGGGGAATGTCCGAACCAGCAGCCTGCTGGCCGAGGGCTAGCCATGATCCGCAGGCCGCATGCATGGACGCGATCAGGAGGGGTGCCGCTGATGTCTCGGCGTCGAAACCAGTCGCCGAACACTCTGCTGCGGCAGGAGCGCCGTCGACGGTTCTCGCGGTCCGGGTCAGGGCTGCCGATGTCGCGTCAGGAGCTGGCCGACGCGGTCAACAGGTGGCTCGCGGAAAACCGCAAGACGCACCGAACCGTCATCGATGCCAGTTACGTGGGCAAGCTCGAACGCGGGGAACACCGCTGGCCGACCAGGCCCTACCGGGATGCGTTCCAAGCGGTCCTCGGCGCGGCCAGCCCCGCCGACCTCGGGTTCTACCCCGATCGGGAGGCCGCCGCCGAAGGCCGTGTCGAGGGAGAGGTTCAGCAGCCGGAAACGTTCAGCGACTTGACCGACCTGCTCCCGCCGGTTACCGAAATCGTCGTGCGGGGCACGGTCACGGTGCCGCTGCACACGCGGATCATGGACCTAATTCCGCCGGTGAGCATGGACGTGCCCCGGCGGATCGGGGCGGCCGACGTGGCCCGGATCGAGGCGACCACGAGCGCGTTTCGGGATTGGGACAACCGGTGGGGCGGCGGCCTGTCCCGCGCGGCCGTCATCGCGCAGCTCCAATGGGTCGCCGCGACCGCCTCCGGGTCGGTGTGCGTTTCCGAGACGGTGAAGAACCGGCTGCTCACCGCCCTGGCTGACCTGGCCGGGGTGGCGGCGTTCCTGTCCTACGACGTGAACCATCACCCGCAGGCGCGAAAGTTGTGGATGGTGGGTCTGGATGCCGCCAGCGAGGCCGGCAACGTGGACCTGGTCGGCACCACCTTGCGGCAGCTCGCCCACCAGTCCCTGCACCTGGGGCGCTCGGACGAGGCGCTGCGGTTGGTCAGGTTGTCGTATGCCGCCACCGTTGACCCCGGCCACCACGTCTCCGAACTGGCCTTGGCCGAGATCGGCGCGTACGAGGGCTGGTGTTTCGCCGCCGCGGGCAAGCTACAACCCTGCCACCGCGCCTTGGGACGGGCGCAGGAGCACTTCGCCAATGCGGACGGCGAGCCCGCGCCGCCCTGGCTGTCCCACCTCGACGCCGCCGAACTGACCGCGTTGTGTGGCCACTCGTACCACGTGCTCGCGCACCGGCTACCTGAGGTCGTCGACCAGGCGCAGCCCCTGCTGAGGCAGGCGGTCGCCGGCCGCGTCAGCGCCTACGCCCGCAGCCGGACACTCAACCTGATCGCCCTGTCGGGCACCTTCTTCCAGGCCGGCGACGATCTGGACGAAGGCATCGCCGTCGGTGACCAGGCATTGGGCGGCGCCGGGACGCTCACGTCGCCTCGTGCGTTGGACCGGCTCCGCGCGCTGAAAGCGCTGACTACCGCGCACGCCGCGATCCCGGCAGTGGCGCAGTTCCAACACCGCATCGACGCCGTGCTCGCCGATGCCTGACCAGCTGTCCGAACCGGTCGCCGCCGCCGCGCATGTGGTGGCCCAGCAGCTCGGGCTCGACGCCGACCAGGCCCGTCCGCTGCGGGTGCACGACGCGGTCACGCTGCTGCTACCAGCCGATCATGTGGTGATCCGGCTGGTCCCCGAATCCGAGGAGGCCGTGGCGCGAGCCCGCCGCGCGGTCCAGCTGACCCGGTGGCTGTCGACGCAGAACTTCCCGACGATCCGCCCCGCCGCCGACGAACCGACCGAGGCAGGCGGGTACGTGGCCACCGCATGGCACGAGGTTCCCGCCCATCGGTCGGGCTCACCGGTCGCGGTCAACATCGCGCTCGGGCGGCTGCTGCGCGAGCTGCACACGCTGCCCAACCCGCCGGTCGACCTGCCCACCGCGGACCCCCTCGCGCGGCTACGCGCGGCGCTGCGCCTGGACGCGGCCCGCCCCGAACCGGTCTTGGCCCGGGACGAGACAGCGTTCCTGCACGACCGGATCGACGAGCTGGCCCAGCGATACGCAGGCATGCGGTTCCCGCTCGGGGCAGGACTCATCCACAACGACGCCCACCCCGGCAATCTGGTCCCCGATCCGAGCAGCCAGCACGGCTACCTGCTGACCGACTGGGAAGGCGCCTGCCTCGGCCCGCGCGAACTCGACGTGGTCCTCGTCGGCGCACCCGGCAGCCGCTTCGGCGATCCCGACGACGAACGGCTCGCCTTCACCAACGCCTATGGCTACGACATCGCCACCTGGCCCGACTACCAGACGCTACGCGACATCCGCGACCTGCACTCCCTCGCCGCCTACATCCGGGCTGGAACCGGCAAACCCGCAGCACTCACGCAGCTTCGCATCAGAATCGCCTCGCTTCGCGACGGCGACCCTTCCGTCCGCTGGGCGGCAATCTAACGCCGTAGGTTAGGGCGAGGTCTGCAGGAATGGCCGCCGAACGTCCCGGTGGGGCAATCCTCTAATAGCTCAAGGGTCTGCCGGTGGATCGACGCGGTCGGTGGCTCGTGATGGCGGCTGGCGCGCTGACCTGGCCACGGCAGCGCCGCGCGACGCGTTCGTTGACCAGCTTGTGGGGTCGGTGTCCTGCTGCCGGCGGCGAGGCGGGCCGGTTCCCCGGCGGTCGGCTGTTGTTGGTGGGCGGTGTGGCGAGGGCTTCGCGGTCGGCGACGCTGAAGATCCCGCCCTTTGCTTTAGCGGACCGGTCGTCGGCGGTGGGCCAGCGCTGCCGTGCCTTTCAGGGCTCGGACTTGCTATCGGCGGTGTATCCGGGCTCGCAGTTCGCCGTCGGCCTCGGCGCCGACCGCGTCGAGGTAGGCGCGGCGCCGCCGATAGTTTAGGTAGAGGATCAGCGTCGTCAACAGGCCGAGCGCCGCGACGATAAGTGCGACGATGTCGATCAGCCAGGCGAGGGCGACCAATGTCTCGTACTGATCTTTTCGCCGCGCGGTGAGGACGGCGATCATGATGGCTCCCGTCGCCGCGATTGCGGCGCCGACAGTGAAGGTCAGGAGCATCGACTTCAATCGCTGCCGGATGCCGGCGGTGTGGTCTGGCTGGTAGACCCTAGGCACAGTGTCCCTCCGATCCGATGCCGTCCTTGCCATTCAAGCGTATGCGGCGTTGGCCCTGGTCACGATGCGTGGCCAGGTCGGGCTCCGTCGACTGCGCCGACGCGGGCGAGGCGGTGACGGCGGTGGCCTGGCTGCTGGAACTGCGGCGGGCACAGGTAGCCGGTGTCGTGGGCGACGTACCGGCGGCCGGTGTAATCGGTGAACAGCAGCAGGGCGCAGTGTGCGCACCGCCCGGCTGGGGCCGGCGGCCTTCGGAAGCTGGTGAGCAGCACTTTCCCTGCCCAGACGAGCATGATGAGAACGGTCGGGCCGAGCAGGATCGCCCAGGCGAACCAGCCGGCTTCGGCGAACACCGGAGCGTGCAGGCCGAGCATGAGCAGGACGGTGATCGCGCTGGCGGCCGTCACGGTTGTGGTGCTCGCGGCGACGATCGGCGGCATGCCGAGGTAGTCGGCGAAGGGGATGCCTACGAGGACGGCTGCGGCGAGGACGACGAGTGGGATCCAGATCGGCATCGTCATGTCACCCACCTCGTCGAATCGAGGTGTTCCACCTTGAGCGGATGGGCGCGCGGCGCGCGCCGCCCGGCCTTTGGGGCTGTCACGGGTCTTCGCTACCTCGGTTGGTATGAGCTCAGAGGATGCCGGCGGCGACCACTACCAGGTACGACGCGGCGATCAGGTAGGTGCCCAGGGGCACGGGAGAGGCCGTCATGCCGGTGAGCCGGCGGATGGGGATGGCGGCGGCGGCGAGGCTATGTCCTATTAGGACGGCGGCGAGGACCAGGCGCCAGTCGAGCCAGCCGACCGCGAAGCCGATCGGGACGGCCACAGCGACGTCGCCGAGGCCGAGGTCGCCGCGTGAGGCGATGTGGAAGACGGCGTAGAGGACGGACAGGGCGGCCGCTGCGATGCCAGCGTTCCACCAGGACGAGCCTGCGCCGGCAGGCGCCAGTAGTAGGACGGTGCCGGCGGTGGTGGCGAGCGTGAGCCGGTGCGGCAGGCGCAGTACGGCGGCGTCGATGAAGGCCAGCGTGAGCATGCCGGCGGTCCACCAGGTGTAGGCGGCCAGTTCCCAGCCACGTGTGCCGGACCAGACGAGCAGGCCGAACGCAGCCGCCGCGCCGATCTCCACCGCGTACGGCGGTGCGCCGATGCGCGTCCGGCAGGTGCGGCAGCGCCCCGATGGGCCAGACGCGGAGGGCCAGACAGCGGTGGCGCAGACCTCGCAGTGGGTCCGCCACGGCTGTCCGGTGGGCACGGCGTGGGCGGCGACGAGCCACCGCAGCAGCGGCAGCACGGCTGCGGCGTACCGGAGGTGGCGGTGCGGCTGGCGCCGGTTGCGTGTGGTCGTGGGGGTCACCGCTGCTCCAGGCTGGTACGCAGCTTGGCGGCCAGCTCGGTGGTCGTCTCGGCGGGTTCGGCGTCGAGGTCGGCGAGGGCTTTGGTTAGGGCGCGCAGCAGGGCGCGGATGCCGTCGGCGTCGTGTAGGGCGTGGCGGGCGTGCATGGCTTTGCGGTACAGCTCCTCGTTGTAGCGGTCCAGACCGATGGCCTTGTCGAGCAGGTCGGACGCGGCCTGCGGGTCGGGTTCGAGCAGGTCGTCGGCGAGCAGCAGGTGGGCTTCGGTGCCCCATTGGCGGGCCTTCTCCCGGTGCGGTTCGACCCATTCGTAGTCGCAGCCCTCGGCAAGGGGTGCGGTGTACAGATCGCATGCCTCGCGCAGCAGGTCGGTGCGGGCCGGTGCGGACGCGAGCTGGGCGCGGGTGAGCAGTTCCCGGACCTGCCACAGGTCGACGCGCACGGTGGTGGGGTCGAGGCGGTACCGGGCGGAGGCGCCACGCTTGAGCACGTACCCGCCGGTGATGGGTCCGCCGGCGCGGCCGAAGACGTGGCGCAGGTTGGAGGCGTTGGTGTGGACCTGTTGCTTGGCCTGACGTCGCCGTGACTCGGGCACCAGGTGAACGGCGATGGTTTCGGTGTCGGCACCGTCGGGGTGGCAGGCGAGGAAGACGGCCAGCTCGGCGGCCCGGCCGCGCAGGTCCCGGCCAGGCAGGGTGATGTCCTCGACGGTGGGTGCGCCCAGCACCCGTAGGTGAACCTTGGTGCGCGGCGTGCCGCCGGTCGGTTGCGGCGCGTCCAGGGGGTTGCCCGGTGGTCCGGCCTGCTCGGGGCTCGTGGCGGGCTCGCTGGCAGGGGCGGGTGCCATCGCGGCGGACTGGCTGGCCGGTGCGGGAGGCCGCGGTGCGACCGGCGGGCGGAGGACCGGGTTGGGTGGTTCGCCCGTGTGCGCCTCGCGCAGAGTGGTCAGGATCGCCACGGTCTCAGCTGTGTCGAGCACGGCGACGCGTTCGCCGATCGCCTCGACCGCCGGGCCGTCCACGATGCGGGTGTGTCCGTCGGCGGTGACGTTGACGGTGGAGCCGTGCGGCCATTCGCCCAGTAGCAGCGCGGACATGTCCAGGCCGTTGCCGAGTCCGAAACTGACCCGGGCGCGCATCCGCGCGCCGGCTGGCGGGGTTTCGCAGATCAGCAGCACCGGCGGCAACGCTTCTTCGTCGGGGGCGCGCTCGCGCAGGGAGTCCACGTCGGTGAGGCTGTGTTCGTCCAGGACGCGGGCGCGGTGCAGCAGCCGCGCGTCCAGGATGGACAGGGCGTGGTCGATGTCGTCGGCGACGTGCAGCCGGGGCCATGGGCCGAGGGCGGCGGCGTCGGCGCCGATCAACGTGGTGAGCGTGGTGCCGTCGATGATGACCTCGCCACGGTGGTCCGGTTCACGGGGACCGCCGGATGCCAGAGTGGAGACCAGCGCGGCGCGGGCGGCGGCGTGCGCGCCGTCGCCGACGAGGCCGACCCCGCCGGGAGGCAGCAAGGGCAGGGCTGGCACGGCGGCGGCACGTTCGGCCAGGTCGCTGGGCGTGGGCAGGTCAGGTTTGCGGGCGACCTGCCGGTGCAACTCCAGCACGGGTGGGGGAATCTCCGGCGGCTCGTCGTCCTCGTCGACTTCGCCGGGGATGAAGCGGCGGCGGCGTTGCAGCCACACCATGGCGGCCGCGGCGACGATCGCCGCGGCGAGCGTCCACGGGACGAAGCTGCCGCCGGGCAGGCGGACCCCGTCCTCGTCAGCGGCCGGATTGCCGTCGTCCTCGTCGGCCGGGCTCGCTGTCGTCGTGGCGCTCGCGGAAGCCGATGACGCGGCGGCGGACTGGCTGGGCGTTGCCGGCACCGTGGTCGTCGTGGGCGCCGGGACCGCACCCGGCGCGGCGGTCGTTGCCGTGGCCGACGGTGCGGTGGACGGCGTGACCGGCGGGGGTTCGACCACGCCGTCTGGGTCCTGCGGTGCCGTGCTGCTGCTGGCCGACGGTGGGGGGGTCGGCTTTTGGGTGGGGTCCGGTTCCGGCCCGGCGGCGGGTGGCGGTGTTCTGGGGGCGGGCGTCGCGTCGGCCGGTGGCTTCGCGTCGGCGGGCAGCCGCAGGTCCCAGCCGGGGTAGATGAGGTTGCAGTCGCGTAGGGTGCCGCCGACCTTCGGAAAGTGGCGGTGCCAGTTCAGCTCGCAGATTTCCGGCCACCGGTCGGAGTCGCCGAGCCACTGCTTCGAAATCTTGGACAGCGTGTCGCGGCGCTCCACGACGTAGCTGTAGCTGGCGGCGCCGATGTGGACGGTGGCTGGTCCCCGCTGCACCAGTACCTGCGGCGCGTTGGCCGTCACCGTCTCGACGGCCGGAGGCCGGGCCTGAGCCGGGGCGGGACTCGCCGCTGCGGCGGCTCCACCGAACAGCGTGCCGAGCGTCAGCGCGGTGATCAGAGACGCTGCCGCTAGTCGGAGCGGGTTGGCGGTGCGACCGGTGGTGGCTCGGGTGGGCAAGCCTTGCCAGGCAGCACGGGCCTCGGCGGCGATGGCGTGCACAAACGCCGCCCACAACAGCCAAGCGGCGACGGCGAGGGCGTTGATGATGACCGTGTCGGTAACGGGTGTCGTGATCCAGGAGGCGAGTTGGTCACCGGTCGGAATGTGGGAGGGCAGCGGCCAGCCGATGAAGACGAGCAGAGCGGCGGGCAGGCCAGCAATAGAGGCCACCAGCAGTAGAGCGGCGGTGACGCGGACGCTAAGGCGGCGGATGGTGCCGAACATCGGTACCGCCCCTTTCCTACGGTTGCACAGCGGTGGCCGTGGCCTGCGCGGCGATCGGGATGGAGGTGATGCCGACCATTTGCAGCAGTTGGGTGTCTCGCGCGGTGGTGACCGAGACGGTGACGGTGTTGCCGGCAACGGTGACGGTCCCGGACAGCCCGGACTGGTTCACCCATTGCTGGGCGGTGTCGTGTGCCTTGACCGGGTCGAGGCGGATCACGCCGGTCTCGCGCAGGTAGGCCACGTCGAGTTCGCGGGCTCCGGCGCGGGCGGACGACTGCGCGACAGACACCGCGTCGACCTTGGTGGAGATGGCGAGGCCAGCGTCGAGCACGAGCGCAGCGAACGCCAGCCCGGCCAGGCTGGTGATGACGGTATAGCCGGACACCGACCCGGCATCCCGGTTCTGCTGTGAGCTCCATTGTGGAGACGTCATGTGTCCGCCTTGTAGGTGGCGATCGGTTCGGTGGCCGTGCCGTGCACGGTCCTGGTGGAGTCAACCGGCAGGCCGAGGTCAGACATCGGCACCACACACGTCACGGTCACACTGACCAGCCCACCGCGCTGGTGCTGGCCGGTGTTCGTGTCCGTGGTGCAGGTCCACGCGCTGCCGGCGGTGGTCGCCGCGACCGCGTCCTTCGCCGCCGTGGCAGCGGCGCCCGGTGTCGGGGCGTCGGCCGCCGCGCGGGCCGCCGCCGCCGCTGCCGACTCGACGTCGATGACCGCGGAGGCGGCCCGGCCGCAGAAGATGAGGAACAAGGCGATCAGGATCATGAACGGCACGGCGAGCACGGTCACCTCCGCCGACACCGATCCCCGGTCCGACAATCTCACCCGTGCAGGATCGTGCGTCATGGCGTACCCGGCACCAGTTCTCGGGGCGCGGTAACGCTGACCGTGATCGGCAGCGACAGGCCCGGCACGACGGCTGCCGCCTTGCCAGTCACTGTCACCGTGGATGTGGTGGCGGTGTTGTTCGCGCTCACCGCGCGGTCGACGAGGATCGACCCGGCCGTCTGGTCGAGGATGGCGTTGGTGTCGTCCACACCGGCGTCGGCGGTGGAACCGTACGCCCGAGCGGTCTGCACCCCCTGGTTTGCAGCGGCCTGCGCGACATGGGTGGCGTGGGCCCAGAACGCGAACTGCACGATGAGCAGAAGCAGCAGGCCGAGCAGCGGCATCGCGATGGTCACCTCGACGGTGGCCGAACCTCGGTCGCCGTCGTGGTGATGATGATCGTCGTGCCGCAGGACAGAGATCACTGTTGTGGTGCGGGGGCGTCGAGGTCGATGTCATTGGCCTTGTTGATCACGGCGTTCGCCAGGATGGCGAGCACCGCGATCGCGAGCACCACCAACAGCGAGGCCACCAGGATGGTCTCGGTGGAGTAGCCGTCGTCACGGTAGCTGCGCACCAGCCGCTGCCGCACGGCCTTCATGTGCGTGAACAGGTGAGTCAGGGCCAGGTATGTCATGGCTGACGCATCCTCCTTCGAACACCTATAGGGCCTGCAAAACGGTGGCGAACGCCGGGTATCCAATGAAGATCAAGAAGCCGCCGAGCAGTCCGACCACCGGAAGCACCATGCGTTCGGTCGCGGAGGTGGCCGCGGACTCGGCCTCGGCGAGCTGGTGCGCGGACAGTGCGGCGGACCGCGCGGTCAGGGTGGCTTTGATGCGGGCGCCTTCGCTGCCGGCCAGGGACAGCGCGGCGGCCAGCTCGGACAGGGTGGACACGCCGGTGGTGTCGCCGAGCGCGCCGATGGTCTCCCACGGCCGTCGGCGGGTCAAGTGCGCGGCTTCGACGGCCTGCCGTAGGGCGCGTTGCGCCCAGTCGGTGGGCTCGTCGGTGGCATCGCGCAGGGCCTGGTCGACCCCGGCACCGCCGGCCAGGGAGATGACCACCATGTCCAGCATGCCGGCGGTCGCTTCGCGTAGCTCTTTGCGCCGCCTGGCCGCTTCGGAGGCGAGGGCAAGGTCGGGGACGAACAAGCCGAGCGCGGCGCCGACCAGGGCCGCCCACAGCGGGGTCTGCCAGCCGATCGTGATCCCGCCGAGGCTGAGGATCCCGGCCAGCGCGGGCACCGCGAGGAAGCCGCACAGCGCCATGGCGGCCTGCTCGGCGAGGTGGCGGGCGGGGTCGCGTCCGCAGATGGCCAGATCGCCGATGGTCGCGGTGCGGGGCAGGCCGGCGCGGGCCAGCAGCGGGACGGCCGGCTTGCCGAGGCCGGCGATCCAGCCGCCCGGCTCGGGTGGCAGCAGCAGCGGCATCGGGGTCACGGTCGGCGCGGGCGGGTGCAGCGCGGCGAACGCCTGAGCCAGCGTGAGCCGAGCTGGCAGTAGCCAACCGACCAGCAGGGCGAAGCCGGCGCCGAACCCGACGCCGAGGATCAGCGGACCGGTCATGACGGCCTCCGGGTGGTGTCGACGCCGACGCGGGCCAGCCGGGCGATGCCCACGAATCCGGCCGCGAAGATCAGCCCGACCATGATGAGGACGAGCTGGCCGGTCAGATCGTCGTAGGGGGCCAGGAACTCGCGGTTGAACAGGGTCAGGCCGGCCGCCATGGCCAGGGTGAAGGTGACGATGATGCGGGCGTTGGTGCGGATACGCGCGTGGCCAGGGGCGATCCGCAGCCGCAGGTTGGCCCGTTCCCGCGCCCGGCGGGCCATCTCCGACAGCAGCTCGGCCAGTTGCCGGGACTGGCGTTGGCTGGCCTGCAACAGCGCCCGGACCACGAGCCGTCCGGTCGGGTCGTCGATGCGCTCGCGAAGCTCCGTCAGGGCGACCGGTAGGCGGGTGCCCAGCCGCAGCGCGGCGGCCAGGTCGGCGATCTCGTCGTAGATGGCCGGTGGGGCGAACGGGGCGGTGACAAGGATGGTCTGCTCGAGCCCAGCCGCGGCGGACAGGTTGTCGCGCAGCATCTCCGCCCACGCCGCGACCGCCTCGGTCCGGGCCAGGGCCTGCTTCTGGTGCTTGTCGGATCCAAGCGCGGCCGGCAGCGCGTAGGCGGCGATGCCAGCCAGCAGCGCTCCGACCGGCCAGCGCGTCCACAATCCGACCCCGGCCGCGACGAGCACAGCGATGGCGGCCCGGATCAACATGTCCCGGGTCAGTACCCGGCGGCGCGGCACGGCGGGCTGGACGGCCCGCCGGCGCAGGCCCGCGACGGCACCGAGCACGCTGAGCGCGAACCCGGCGCCGAGCAGCGCGACCACAGCGACCATCTCGTCACCAGCCGATCCGGTCGATGGCGGCCGGGCGCAGCCCGGCCGCCTCCAGCCGATCCAACGTCTCGGCCCGCAGCGGCGTCGCCGGTGCAGCTCGCCGGTCCGTACCCGGCCGCCACACCTCATTGGAGGCGACATCGCGGCCGTCGAACCCGACCACCTCGCGGATGCTGGAGACCACCCGCTGCTTGTCCGGTGTCCAGTCCAGGTGGACCACCAGGTGTACGGACTCGGCGATGAGCATGGCCGAGGCTTCGAACGTCAACCGCTCCGGCGCTTGGACGGCGTACATCATCAGCCGCGAGAACGCCTGTTGACTGCTGGAGGCGTGCACCGTGGCGAAGCTGCCGTCGTTGCCCTGCGACATCGCCTTGAGCAGGTCGATCACCTCGTCGCCGCGCGCTTCGCCGACCACCACCCGGTCCGGGCGCATCCGCAACGCGGTACGCACCAGCGCCGACATGCTCACCGCGCCGATGCCCTCCAGGTTCGCCCGGCGGGACTGGAACGCCAGCACGTTGGGGTGTACGTCCGGGTCGTAGAGCTCCAGCTCGTACGCGTCCTCGATGGTGATCAGCCGCTCCGTTGAAGGGATGGCGCGGGCAGCGGCGCGGGCGAAGGTCGTCTTGCCGGTGTTGGTGCCCCCCGCGAAGATCGTGTTAAGGCGGGCACGCATCGCGGCCTGGATCACCTGCGACATGCCCGCCGAAAGCATGCCGCGGCCCACCAGATCGTCGAGGTCCGCGTCGATCATGGTGGCGCGGCGGATCGACAGCGACGGCCGCGCCGACACCGACATCACCGCGCACAGCCGCGACCCGTCACGCAGCCGCAGGTCCAGCACCGGGTTGTTGCGGTCGAAGGTGCGTTCCTGCCCGGTACCCTTCTCGTCGTCGCCGATCGCCGCCTCGGACGCGAACGCGCGGATCAGCTCGACCATTTCCTCGTCGGACTCAGCGATCGGGGCAACGCGCTCGTAGCTGCCGTCGGTGCGATGTACGAACACGTCGTCGCAGCCATTGGCCTCGATGTTCTCCACGTCCTTGTCGCCGAGCAGGCTCTCCAGGCCACCGGCACCGGCGATGCGGTCCACGATGGCCCGGCTGATGCGGGCCTCGGCCTGCGCGGACAGCGGTGCATCTCCTGCGCTGACGGCCTGCTGGGCATGGGCGTCGAGGACGTCGGCGGTGTACCGCTCGGCGAGCCGGCGCCGTTCGGCCATCGGCATCGGCCCGGTGCCGGCGTGCGCGGCCATCTGCGCTGCCACCACCGCGCGCATCTCGGCGACGAGTTGGGCTTCCGTGGCCATCACGCACTCCCCACTCGCATGTTGCGGCGGATCACGGCCGGCGTGGTGGCAGTCGGCGGGGTGGCCAGGGCGGCGGCGAGGGCGTGGGCGGCGGCGGGCAGCCCTCGGCGGGTCCACCCCTGGCTGCGCTCGCGGCGCCCGGCGGCCACGGCGGCGGCGCGGACGTCCCACGGCAACTCCGCCGCGACCTGCAGCCCGGTCCAGTCGGCGATCTCGGCGTGCGTATAACGGCTGGCGCCCACCAGCACGAGCCGGGATATCCCGGCGGGCAGGTCGGCGTCGGCCAGACGCAGCAGCGACCCCTCGTCGCCCCGCGCGAGCACCAGCACCACATCAGCGCGCTCCAACACGGCGGCGCTGGGTGCGCCCGGTTCCAGCCGGCCGACATCGACGATCGCGGGCCGCTCCTTGGCCCACAGCGCCACGTCGGCCTCCATCAGCAGACCGACCGCGACCGTGGCCGGGTGCCGTCCCGCCGGGGCCAGTGCCGCATCGACCCCGCAGGGCAGCCGGGTCAGATGAGCATCGAGGGCGACGCTGCCGGTACGGCTCTGCGTAGCGAGCGTCGCCACGCCGGGGCTGTCGGGCAGCCAGTGCCAGGCGCCCAGGTCGCCACCGGCGCAGTCGGCCTCGACGAGGATCGGTGCGTCATCGCCGGGCCACACCGCCGCCAGTACCACCGCGAGGGTCGTCACCCCGGCAATGCCCTTTATGGACGTGACCGCGATCAGCATGCTCAGTCCTGCGCAACCGCGATCGACAGCTCACCGGCGGCGCCGGCCACCCGGACCGCGTCGGCACGCGATACCAGCAGCGATACCACGAAGGAGCCGGAACCGTCGGCCGCCGCGACGCGGACCACGCTCGCTTTCACCGGCTCTGGCGCCGCCGACGCTGATGGCGCCGGCCGCGCCTCGCCCTCCTCGGCTACCGGGATCACCAGCACCCGCACACCCGCGGTCACCCCGGCGGCGAGGCGGCCAGCCTTCACCGGGATCGCGATCACCGCCTGCCCCGACGGTGGCCACGCCGCCGGGCCGAGCTGCGACTCGCTCAGCAACGACCCGGCCGCCAACGGCACCACCGCCGTCGCGCCGATCACCTGGGACGCCCGGGAAGCCGGCACCAGCACGACGGCGGCATCCGGCACCACCCGGACCACGCGAAGGTCGGCCACGGCAATGGTCTGCCCAGCCGCCACCGCGCGGGTCACCGCGAGGACCTGAACCCGGCTGTCGGCGCGCATGTAGAACAACGCGAACGCCCCGGCGCACACCACCATCGACAGCAGGCTTAAGATCAACAGCCAAGCCCGCCGCTTCGGCCGAACCGACGGCGCGACAGTACGCGCAGCCGGCGGCCGGGCGCGCGACGGCGCCACTCCTACGGACATCGGGTTGCCACCCCCCGGTGAGCTGGAATCCCTTCCAGGCGTACCCGATCCCCGAGTTGACCGCCACGGACATCAGCCCCCGTACATCCATGTACGTGCGCCGCGTACTTACACGCACGTCAGTGGCAAATCCCGAAAAGTAATCACATGGGCTCGGGCAAACGGCCCGGGTCGTCAACCACCGGACAGGCAGAACGGGACCGATCCACCTGCAACTCCCGAAATGAGGTTTGCAGGCATCGATCACCCATGGCACTGTCGAGTGACGGACAGTGCGATATCACCTGGGGGGGACTTGTGATAGATGTGGAAGGTTACCTAGAAATACTTGATCTCTTTCGCTTCCGCTACGACCCAGCCGTGCTCGGCCTCATCGCCGAGCGACCCCACCGCTTCCGCGAACTGGTCAACCGGCTGGAGAGCCACCTCGACGGCCACGTCGACGACAACGCCGTCGACCGCAGCCTCAAGCGCCTCGCCCGCGTCAACCACGTCACCAAGGCCCAAACGCGGTCCGGCAACAACAAGGTGCGCGTCTACTCCATCACCCATGAAGGGCGCCTGCACTTACGCGTCTACCACGCGTTCATCGACGCCTACCGTCGTATCCAACAAGACGACGAGCGCCCGGCGTCCGACGACCAGACGGCTTGACGTGACCTCGACGGTCACTGTCGGCGTGTACGTGCACACGTGTCAGTAGCGACCAACCCGCATTCCGAGGTACGAACGATAGCGGCGCTGGAGGGCACATGAACGGCACCATCCGCACCATCACCCTGGCCACCCTGCTCGCCGTCACCGCCGTGTTGACGGCCTGCACCGACTCCGAGGAACCGCCCATCGCCCTGCCCAGCGCCACCAGCTCATCGCCCGCGCCGAGCCCAACGGCCAGCGCCACACCAACAACCACACCACAACGGCAGATCCTCGACGCGTACGTCGGCATGCAGAACGCGTTCCTCAAGGCCAGCGAGACCGCCAACCCGGACGACCCCGACCTTTCCCGATACGCCGCAGGAACCGCGCTCCAACAACTGAAGACTGGCCTCAACTCCATGCGCAGCCAAGGGCTACGCGGGCGAGGCGAGGCGGTGTTCAAGCCCCGAGTCGAGTCATTCGAACCGGCGAGTGCACCCACCAAGGCGCGGGTGCGCGACTGCATGGACACCAGCAAGACACAGCGATACAAGGCAAACGGCGACCCGTACAAGGACACCCCCGGCGGTCTCCGACTCGTCATCGCCGACCTCGAACGGGTCAACGGTGGCTGGAAGGTCACAGGATTGGGGGTGCACGAGGTGGGATCATGCGCACTCCGAAGTACCTGACCGTTGCCTTCGCGGCTCTGGTGATGGTCCTGGCTCCATCAACGGCCTACGCAGACGGCTGGGGCGACGTCAACTGCAACGTCAATCCCAACAACCCTCAATGTGACGTTGTGGTGGTGGATCCAGGCACCAGCGGCGGCAGCGACGGCGGAGGGTCGCTGACGTGCAAGCTCGGTGGCGAAGTCGTGCCCTGCTACTCGGAAGCATGGGGTTGGCTTGGTAGCGGCGGCTGCTACTACGGCAAAGACGACGGCGGGTTCCTGCCTGACGGCTGGTACGTGAAACAGTGTTACAACCCGGCCACCGACGAATTGACCTTCGGCGGCACCGTCTTCCTGACCGACCCTCCGATCGCCCTGGCCATGATGGTCCAACGAGCACTGTCGCAGCTCAACATCCCCAAACCAGTCATCGCCTCCAACCCCGGCTTGGACAAGCCACAAGTGGTGCACGTGCCAGTGTGGTGGTGGGTCCAGCCCGGTCTCTGGAAGACCCACAGCGCCACCGCCTCGCTGCCCGGAATCAGCATCACCGCCAGGGCCGAACCGACAAAAATCACCTGGCATGGCGGGGACGGCAGCTCCACGGTATGCCACGGCCCCGGCACCCCGTGGCCAGGAAACGCATCACCGCTTTCCGAGTCCGACTGCGGGCACACCTACACGAGCACGTCGCGCGAAGCACCACGAGGCAAGTTCAAGTTACGCGCCGTCGTCACCTGGCACATCACCTGGTCCGGTGGCGGCTTCAGCGGCACGGAGCCCGCTACCACGACCGCCGATGAAGCCACCATCGAAGTGACCGAGTTCCTGCCCGTCATCACCGGCTGACCACCACACCAAGCAAGCAACTTCACACCTCCCCGAGTAGCTCGCCGAGCGCCGACGCGCTCGGCGAGCTTTCGTATGCATCCGTTGACATCCACGGTGGTCCCGCCACGTGGCCAACCGCGAACCGACAACAAGAGAGCGACGGCCCACGAGGCCGATGCTGAACCGACCGATCACGGCCTGCCAGCCCCTGCCAACACTCGGTGTCTGTCCAGTAACGACGGGTCAAGTCCCTAGGCCCCTCACGCCGAGAACACGACCAACGAGGTCACGAACAGCCATGCCTCATGCCGCACCGCGTCCACACAGTCCACGACGACCACTAGGAGTCCTATGCTCGAAGTTCGCCCGCGGGCACCCGACCCGGACCACACTCCACTGGTGACCACGCCCGGTCGCCGAAGGTCAGCCGAGGGCACCAGCTTGCTCAACCAAGATCATCTTTGTGTGGGCGCTACGGGTGTTAGCGGGGCTGCACGCGGTGCTGTGCTATGCCTTACGCGCGACCGCCCCGTACATGGCGATGTCCTTGTCCGCGATCCCTGGGGCCTCGGACCCGTCTGGGCGCCACTTGTGCACCTGGACCAGCCCTGGCTCGACCAGTTCCAAGCCGTCGAAGAACGACAGTGCCGTGGCACGGTCGCGGAAGATGAGCGTCTCACCGAGCCGGTTGTACTCCTGCTGGACACCGGCCAGCGGGATCGGGTCGAATTCATCGGTCGCGATGGACATCGCCAGATAGCTCCCGGTCGGTAGCACGTCGAGGATCTGTCGTACGACCTGTAGTGCTTCCACGTCGTCCTCGATGAAGTGCACGACCGCGATAAGCAGGAGTCCGACCGGCTGATTCAGGTCGACGGTCTCTAGGAATTCCGGCGCGGAGATGATCGCCTGCGGGTCGCGCATGTCCGCATCGACGTAGGCCGTGCGTCCCAGGGCTGTCCCAGTCATCAGGGCACGCGCGTGGACGAGAACCAACGGATCGTTGTCGGTGTAGACCACATGTGCGGTCGGGTCGACCGACTGCACAACCTCATGCAGGTTCGGTGATGTCGGCAGTCCGGTGCCGATGTCCAGGAACTGCCGGATCCCGCACTCGGCCGCCAGGAACCGCGCCACCCGGTGCATGAAGGACCGGTTGGCCTGCATGTGGACCCGCAACGCCGGCCATAGCCGCAACGAGTTCTCGCCGGCCTCGCGGTCGACGGCATAGTTGTCCTTGCCGCCCAGGATGTAGTCGTAGATCCGCGCGCCGTGCGCCACGTCGGTTCGCAGACCGCCCCGGGGGCCGTCTTCGCTACGAGGTTCCACCGAAAGGCCCTCCGTAAGACGATGTCGACACTCGCGCAGGCGAGCCTACACGTGCATACGAGATCTACCGAGTCCGCCTTGTACGTCTGACGACCATCCGGTTAGGAAGGTCGGTCTCACCGTGCGAGGCACTGGTCAGCCAGCCAACACTCGCAGTCTTCGAATGAATCGGACAGGGTTCAGCCGTCGCCGGTGCCGGGCTCGTCTGGCGGCAACATGCTGTCGATGGTCAACGCCAACCGGTTGATGATGTCGCTGTGTGGCTGTCCGGTGGCCTCGCTCAACCACCGCATGAGCAGGGAGGTCACGAGGGCGTGAGCGCCATACTCCCGGCTACGCAGCCGGTTCACGTCCTCCATCGCCGCAACGAGGCGATGTAGATCCTCGACGGTGGGCGGGTACGGGATGTTGAGCTGGTGCGCGCGGACGTCGTTCACCTCGGCGATCAACGCCAACCGCTCCGGAAACGGCCGGTCGCCGGGCTCGGTAAGCACGGTCAACGCCCGTAGCCACTGGTTGAACAGCTCCCGCGTCGGCAGATCGCTGAGGCCGGCCACAGTACCCCACCTCCCGCCGGGACGTTACCAGCGGGCCAGACGGCCCCGCGTGGGGCGTCGCGGCAGGCGCGGAACGTTCCGCGCCCCGGTGCGGCCGGTCCGCAGCAGCGTGCGGACGTTGTTCCGACCGGACGGCCGGAACGGCGAAGTGGCCGGGCTTCCGCTTCCTCGTTCCGCTTCCTTCCGCTGAACGGGCCGAGGCGGAATCGGAAGCAAAGCGGCACCGGCCAAACCCGGCCCAGGGGATGCGGAACGGTCCGACCGTTCCGGACGCTTGGCCCGGAACGGTCGGACCGTTCCGCGCGGCCCCTTCCACCGTGCCGGCGCGACGTCCGCGCGTCCGCGATATCGTTCCAGAACGATCTCGGGCGCCGTGCCGCGCTCGGCGGCCGGAACGGGCACAGCTTCCGCCTCCTCGTTCCGGAAGCGGAAGCAACCGGAAGCGGAAGCGCCACGGCGGGCCCGCGCGGCAAAGCCTGGCAACGCTGCCCCCATGCGCCGGGCGGGCGCCACTACCACAGGGGCGTTACCCGTAGCTCTGGCGGGTACCCGTAGCGCCGATGACCTGCGCCGCTAACAGGTTCGCTCATAGTCCGCTAACCCCGTAGCGGTCACTGGACCGCACCTAGCTCCGGCCGTTCCGGGCGCTTCGGCGCCCGTGGACGTGCCGGCATCACCGTGCCAACTGTTCCGGCCCCTCCTTCCGGCTCATGCCGGCTGGTGCCGCTGCCGGTTGGCGCATTCGTTACCAGCGTCCGCCGGTAGCTGTGACGCTAACGGTCACCCGAAGGTGTCGAGACAAGAAGGAGGCGAACCGCGTATGCACGCGACTTCCGCGAGATCCGTGTCCATCCACTGTGGAGGAATATGGCCACAAGCCAGAACCCGAAACCTCAGCGTCGTCGCCCGGCTGTAGGCGACCGGGCGGTGTCCGGCGCGGTAACCCCGCCCGGGACCGACCCAGCCCCCGGCAGCATCCAGCAGCAGACCGGCCATCGGCACGCGCGGGGGACGTCACCGATGGCCCCACCACCACCCACCCGAGCCGAATCCGTACCAGCGGAACCTGCCCCGCCACGGCCACCGCGGCGGCGTCGCTCCGCCACGGACCGGCGTACGACGATCGCGACGGACAGCCCCAACGGACGGCCCGGACCGGAGGGGGTCAACGCCGACAAGGCGGATGATTCAGGGACGTCTACCGTGATCGTCCAACCTCGGGATTTCAGGCTCCCTAGCGTGCTCAGGCACATCGAGGCGGGAAAAATTGTGCTCATCATTTCGCAACACAACGGCCCTGACTAGCCGCCCAGCGGCAACGAAAAGGAGGTTCACCCGGTGAAATGCCGGGTGAATCCTCTGTCGTTTCTGATGTTAACGTCGGAAGCACAAGCCGCCGCCAAGGTCGACAATCCCCATCGCGTCCGCCGGGCCGTTGTGGCCTACCGTCCCGACGGCGATCCCCCATTGCCCGTCATGCTCCGCGAGAACCATTCCCCAGGACGTTTTGACCGCGCGGGCCATTCCGCGCTTGACGGTGTCATCACCCGCGTTCCACATCTGGGCCACCGTTTGCCCCGTGGGCGCGTAGTCGAAGCGGTCGGGAACGATCACGTGTCCCTCGATGTGTGCCTTGATCGCCTTGCGCTCTGCTACCAGCGTGTCCAGTTCGTCGTCATTCTCGGTGGCGGACAGCCGAGCCTGTATCTTGCGGAGCCTGGCGTGTAGCTCGTCCAGCTCGTGTGCGTTTCCCGCCACTCGCTGAAACGCGAGAATGTCTGTCGTGTCGCTGGCGAACATGCCGGTAATGATGTCGATGATGGGTTGCGCGTCGATTCCCTTGAATTCGCCGCAGGACAGGCGCCGCTTGGCGTGACCACCACAGCGGAGCTTTGGTGTGCGCGGCTTCGGTACGCGTGGCTTGCCCGTGCGCGAGTCCTTTGCCGGTGTCAGGCCAGCATTGAGGAACAGCTTCCCCGCGCATTCGGGGCAGTCGAGAATGCCGGAGATCCAGTTGGCCGGGCTGGCGACCGGCCGACCGCCCTGGTTCGCGCGGCTCTCGGTCATGTTCGCGTCCAGAACCTTGTTCGCACGCCACCAGAGCGCGGAACCGACAACAGGCTCAACCTCGTGCGCCCACGTCTGCGTTTGACCCTCGTGCGTATAGGAACACTCGACAACGCCCGTGTGGTTCGCCGCGAAACGGATGAGGTTCTTGACCGAGTTCGGGTAAAGGTCGTACGCACGCCCCACGCTGGCAAGGGACTCGCCGCTGGCGACACGCTCGTAAACGTCCACCACAGCGGCAGGGTCTTGGCACCACGCCTGCTTGGCGTACCGAACGCCCTCCGTCGCCCAGAACATCGGCAGCGGCCCATGATGCGCCTTGTTGTCGCGGATCATCATGATTCCGCGATACGTCTCACGCTTGACCGTCTTGGACTTCTCAGCGTTCGCGTGCTGCGCCACGAGCGTCACGATACGACCCGCGAAATCGGTCCGCCCGAACTGCGGCTCACTGACGGAGATGATGTCGCCACCAGCGGACCGGATAGCGAGCAGTATCTCAGCCTGAGCGTCCAAATCCTCCCGCCGGTCAAGCCGAGACGACTCGGTGACAATCAAGGTCGAGTAGTCGCCACGCGCAATGTCCGCGATCACCTCACGCAATGCCGGTTCCTGCGTCCCATGGCTCGCCGAGTAGCCATGGAGCCTGAACCATTTGACGATCGTGATACCACGCTCAGCAGCGTCAGCCTCGACCACCTTGATCTGAGACGCCTCGTCCTGGCTACCAGTGCTGACCCGTACGAACCCTGCGCCGAGTGCCACGCGTAGCTCCCTTCAGGAGAACCTTACGTGTGCATACTACCCGACAACTATCGGTCGTTGTCGACGTAGACGATGCGGGCGTCCGGCGCGACCGACTGGGCGACCTCGTGGGTGTTGTCCGCGGTGGGCAGGCCGGTGCCGATGTCGAGGAACTGGCGCACTCCCGCCTCGCCGGCCAGGTAACGCACCGCGCGGGTCAGGTAGGCGCGGGAGAGGCGCGCGCTGTCCGCGAGTTGGGGGAGGCTCTGGATGATCTGGTCGCCGACGGCCCGGTCGGCGGCGAAGTTGTCCTTGCCGCCGAGCAGGTAGTTCCAGATCCGGGCCGTCTGCGGCACGTTGGTGTCCAGTTTGGAGATGTCGTGCTGGTCGGCCATTGCGGCACCCTTCGGTGGACGGGAGAGCGACGCGTCAGCATATCCGCCTACCCGCACAGCACCGCCTCGACCAGGGTGCCGGCCGCGCGGGCTAGATAGGATCATGGGGTGCACGATGCCTTCCGTGAGCGGCGTTTCGGACTGTTCATCCACTGGGGCCTGTACGCGTTGCCCGCGCGGGGCGAGTGGATCCGCCACAACGAGCGGATTTCCAACGCCGACTACCAGCGCTACTTCGACCACTTCATGCCGGACCTCTACGATCCGGGGGAGTGGGCGGAGCACGCCGCGGACGCGGGTGCCCGATACGTCGTGGTCACCACAAAGCACCATGACGGTTTCTGCTTGTGGGACACGGCTCTCGGCGACTACAAAGCCACCAACACGCCGTGGGGCCGCGACCTCGTCGCCCCGCTCGTGGCCGCGCTGCGCGAGCGCGATCTGGGCGTCGGCTTCTACCACTCGCTGATCGACTGGCACCACCCCGACTTCCCGATCGACGGCCTGCACCCCGAGCGCGACAACGAGGCCCTGCGCGCCGAGCCGCGCGACATCGCCCGCTACCGCGAATACCTGCACGGCCAGGTGCGCGAGCTGCTCACCGGATACGGCGAGCTCGAAGAGCTGTGGCTCGACTTCTCGTACGTCGACCACATGCACTACGGCACGCGCGTGTGGGGCGGCAAGGGCGCCGCCGACTGGGGCAGCGCCGAGCTGCTCGCGATGGTGCGCGAGCTCCAGCCCGGCGCCCTCGTCAACGACCGCCTCGACGTGCCGGGCGACTTCGTCACGCCGGAGCAGTACCAGCCGAGCAAGCCGCTGACCCGCGACGGCGAGCCGGTGCTGTGGGAGGCCTGCCAGACACTCAACGGCACATGGGGATACGACCGCGACAACATCGACTTCAAGTCGGTCGACCTGCTCGTGCGCATGCTCGTCGACACAGTCTCCATGGACGGCAACTTCCTGCTCAACGTCGGTCCCACCGCGCGCGGCCAGTTCGATCCGCGCGCGATCGACACCCTGTGCGGCATCGGCCGCTGGATGCGCCTGCACGGCCGGTCCATCTACGGTGCGGGCCCCAGCACGTTTACCGCACCGCCGGACTGCCGCTACACCCAGCGCGGCGACCGGTTGTACCTGCACATGTTCGCCTGGCCCTTCGACGCCGTCCACCTGCCCGGCCTGGCCGATCGCCTTGAGTACGCGCAGTTTCTGCACGACGGCTCCGAGGTCCGCTGGGAGGCCGCCGACCCGAGCCGCGGCGCCGCCTACGCCACCGTCGCCGAAAGCCAGCCGGCCGGCACGGTGACGCTCGAGCTACCGGTCCGCCGCCCCGACGTCGAGGTCCCGGTCGTCGAGCTTTTCCTTCGCTGACAAAGGATTTCCCGGGTCCGCGCCAGTTACCGGCCGCCGCTCCCGCCGGAGAACGCGGCGGCCGGCGGCTCGCCGGCGCTCGCCGAGATCCCCGGCCACCGCTGCCAGGTCCGCGGTTCAAGCCCTCACGGGGGTGAACGTCACGGCGAACTCGGTTGGCGCCGCGCGCAGCTCGTAGGCGGGCAGGACGCCGGGGCCGCAGGCGGCGGAGCCGAGGCCGTGCTGGGCGTGGTCGAGGTTGAGGTAGATGTGGTCGCGGGCGACCAGGTCGTCGGTGTGGCGGGCGGCGTCGAGGTCTTCGGTGGTCCAGCGGCGGGCGGTGAAGTCGAGCGCAGGCAGGCCCGCGCACCGCAGGCCGGCTCCGGTCGGGTCGGTCAGCGTCAGCCAGCGCACGCCGGTGCGGTTGCCGTTTTCCTGCGGCATCACGTACGGCGTCTGTAGCGCGTCCACAGTGGAGTGAAAGCGGCCGAAGCGGGCGGCCCGCCGGCTGTCGGGGTAGGCCTCTCCGGGGCCCTGGCCGAGCCACTCCACGGTGTCCAGTGTGGAGGGCAGTGCCATGCGCAGGCCGAGGCGGGGCAGGGGACAGGGCCACTCGCCCTCCGGGCGCACGTGCGCCGTCAGCCGCAGCCCGGTGCCGTCGACCGCCCACCGGTAGGTGGTGACAAGGCCGAGGTCGGTGGCGGCCGCCGCGACCCGCGTGCGCACGAGGAGGCCACCCGCGTCCGCATCGACCGCGTCGATCCGGTGGCGCATCCGGTGCAGGCCGACCGACCGCCACGTGGCCGCCAGCGGTGAGTCACCCTTGGCGTCGTTGTCGGTCGGCGCGCGCCACACGTCGAGCCGCGGCCCCGCCACCCGTAGCCCGTCCAGCCCGATGAGCCGCCCGTCCCGGTCGAACGTGCCCGGCCCCAGGCAGAAGCCGCCGGCGACCGGCGTTGCCGCGACCCCGCCGGTCGCGGGTGGGACGGTGGCCGGCTCGGACAGGCGCACCTGGCCCCACGCCACCTCGTGCCCGGCCGGCGCCCACGGCTGGTCCGCGGCCAGCACCCCGCGGACGGTCACCCACCACTCGCCGCCGGCGCCGGCCGGAAACCGTGCCGGGAGCGGGACCGTCGCCCGCTCGCCGGGTTCGACCGGCGGCACGTCGAGCCGGCCACCCTGGCAGGGAACGCCGTCCCGTTCGAGCACCCACTGGAACGCGAGGTGGGACAGGTCGACCATGTCGTACCCGTTGGCCACCTCGACCGCGCCCGCGGTGAGCGACAGCTGGACGGGCGCCACGACGGTCGCCAGCTCCACGAGGCCCGGCGATGGCGTCCGGTCGGGGAAGACGAGGCCGTCGATGACGTAGTTGCCGTCGTGCAGCGGCTCGCCGAAGTCGCCGCCGTAGCGGAAGGTGCCGGACCCGTCGTCGACGCCGTGGTCGATCCACTCCCAGACGAAGCCGCCCTGGCAGCGCGGAAACCGCTCGAACAGCTCCTGGTACTCGGACAGCCCGCCGGGGCCGTTGCCCATCGCGTGGGCGTACTCGCAGAGGACGAACGGCAGATCGGGATGGAGCTCGCCGCGCCCGATCGCCTCTACCTCGGCGTGGCTGGTGTACATGCGGCTGTGCACGTCGACGAACGCGCACTCGCGGTCGCCCTCGTAGTGGATGGGGCGGCCGGGGTCGCGGCCGCGCGCCCAGTCGGCCATGGCGACGAGGTTGCGGCCCACCTCGCTCTCGTTGCCCAGCGACCACATGATGACGCTCGGGTGGTTCTTGTCGCGCTCGACCATCCGGTGCATGCGGTCGAGGCAGGCTTCCGTCCACAGTGGGTCGTCGGCCGGGTTGCCGTGCCAATCCTGTGTGATCTCGCCGAAGCCCTGCGTCTCCAGGTCGCACTCGTCGACCACCCACATGCCCAGCTCGTCGCAGAGGTCGAGAAACGCGGGGTGCGGCGGATAGTGGCTGGTGCGCACGGCGTTGAGGTTGTGCCGCTTCATCAGCAGCAGGTCGGTGCGCATCGCCTCGATCGGCACGGCCCGGCCGTCGCGGGGGTGCCACTCGTGCCGGTTGACGCCGCGCAGCAGGATCCGCCGGCCGTTGACCGTGAGCAGGCCGTCCACGATGGACACGGTGCGGAAGCCGATGCGCAGCCGCACCCGCTCCGTTTCGGTGGAGAGGACCGCCCGGTAGAGGTGCGGCGCCTCCGCGCTCCACGGCTCGACCGGCATCGTGTACACGGCCGAGGCCGGCCCGTCGATGCCGAGCGCGGGCACCCGCAGCCGGGCGCCGGGCACCGTGTCGACCCGCAGCGAGCCAACCTCGTCCTCGAAGGCCGCGTGCACGAACGCGTCCGCGATCCCGCCGGCCGGGCGGTGCACGAGCGACACGTCGCGGAAGATGCCGGGCAGCCACCACATGTCCTGGTCTTCCAGGTAGCTGCCGGCCGACCACTGGTGCACCCGCACGGCGAGCACGTTGCGGCCGGGGCGCAGGTGCGGGGTCGCGTCGAACTCGGTCGGCAGCCGGCTGCCCATGCCGTGCCCGAGCGGGGCGCCGTTGAGCCACACGCGGAAGCACGAGTCGACGCCCTCGAACCGGAGCACCGCCGGACCGGCCAGCCAGCCAACGGGCACGTCGAACTCACGGAGGTGGTCCCCGGTGGGGTTCTCCGTGGGCACCCGCGGCGGGTCGACCGGAAACGGGTAGTCCACATTGGTGTAGGCGGGCCGTCCGTGCCCGTGCAGCGGCCAATGCGACGGCACCGGGAGGTCGACCCAGTCGTGGGCGTCGAAGGAGAAGTCTTCGTCGGCGCGGTGGAGCAGGCGGAAGCGCCAGGTGCCGTTCAGCGACAGGCGCGGCGCGGTGGAGTCCAATGTGGCCCGCGGCGCGAGCCGGCCGGCACCGGGGCTCGGATCCTCGTGGTAGCTCACCCCTTGAACGCGCCCTTCGCGAGGTCGGCGATGAAGCCGCGCGCGAAGATGGTGAACATGATGACGAGCGGAAACATGGCCAGCAGGGCGCCGGTGACGATCCGGCTGTAGTCGAGCTGGTGCGTCCCGTTGAGCTGCGACAGCGCCACCTGCAGGGTGACCTTGTCCGGGTTGGTCAGGACGATGAGCGGCCACAGGTAGTCGTTCCACGTGCTGACGAACGTGTAGATGCCCAGGAACGAAAGGCCCGGGCGCAGCACCGGCAGCGCCACGCTCCAGTAGAGGCGGAAGAACCTGGCGCCGTCGATCCGGGCGGCGTCGAGCAGGTCGTCGGGAATCGCGCCCTTGATGTACTGCCGCATCCAGAAGATGCCGAACGCGTTGGCCGCGGCCGGGATGATCAGCGCCTTGAGGTCGCCGATCCAGCCCAGCTCCGCCATCGTGATGAACTGCGGGATCACCGCGAGCTGGACGGGCAGCATGAACGTGCCGAGCAGGATGCCGAACAGCAGCCGCCGCCCGGGAAAGTCGAACTTGGCGAACGTGAACGCGGCCAGCGAGTCGAAGAACAGCACGAGCACGGTGACCGAGCAGGCGACGATCAGCGTGTTCAGCATCGAGCCGAAGAAGTCGATGCTGTCGAAGACGTTGCGCACGTTGGTGACGAACTCCGAGCCGAGCGTCAGCTTCGGCGGGAAGCGGTAGATGTCCTCCGTGCTGTTGGTCGCCATCACCAGCGTCCAGTAGAACGGGAACAGCGACACGGCCGCGCCGAAGAGGAGCGCGGCGTGCAGCAGGATCCCGCGGCGGCGGATCCGCACCTTGGTCACCGACATCAGTCCTCCCGCCGTTGCACGAGCCGCCAGTTGATGACCGCGAAGAGCAGGATGATCATGAAGACCGCCCACGAGATCGCGGCCGCGTACCCGAAGTCGTTGTTGTCGAAGGCCTGGTGGTAGAAGTAGAGGACCATGGTCAGGCCCTCCTGGCCGGGCCCGCCGGTGTTCGGCGTGGTGTTGTTGCCCGGGATCATGACCTGCGGCTCGGTGAAGGTCTGCATCCCGCCGACCGTCGAGACGATCACCGTGAAGAGGATGACCGGGCGCAGCATCGGCAGCGTGATCCGGAAGAACGACTGCACCGGGCCGGCACCGTCCACTTTGGCCGCCTCGTAGAGATCGCCCGGGATGGCCTGGAGGCCGGCGAGGTAGATGATCGCGTTGTACCCGGTCCACTGCCAGGTGCCCACCGAGGCGATCGCGATCTTGAGGCCCCACGGGTCGCTGAGCCACCGCACCTCGGGCAGGTGCAGCCAGTGCAGCACCGCGTTGGCCAGCCCGAAGTTGGACGCGAAGACGGCGCCGAAGAAGAGCGCCATCGCGACCACGGACGTGACGTTGGGTACGAAGTAGGCGATCCGGTAGAAGCCCCGGAAGCGGACGGCCGAGTTGAGCATCGCCGCGATCACCAGCGCCAGGCACAGCATCGGCACGGTCGAGAACACCCAGATGATCAAGGTGTTGCGCAGCGACAGCCAGAACGTGTCGTCTTCCACCAGGTACTTGAAGTTGTCCAGGCCCACGTACTCCATGTCGCCGAAGCCGTCCCAGCGCTGGAACGCGAGGTAGAGCGAGAACAGCATCGGGAAGAGCCCGAACACGGCGAAGAGCACGTAGAACGGGGAGATCGCCAGGTACTGGGGCCAGAAACGCCACGGCCCGCGGCGCCGCCGGGCGGGTGCGGAGTGCGCACCCACCCGGGTCACCGCCGGCGTCGCGGGCCGGTGGATGGTGGTCACGTCAGCTGACTCCCAGCCGTTCCCCGATCTTCTTGGCCTCGCTGACGGCGTCGTTCCACGCCTCGTCCGACTTCTTCCCCTTGGCTTCCACATTGGACAGCTGGGTGTAGAAGGGCGCCTTGACGGCCGCGTCGTTCGGGCCCTCGTACGCGACCGGTATCTTCTCGGCGGCGGGGCCGAAGACCTTGATCGTGACCTGGTCGCCGAAGAACGGGTCGGCCTTGTTGAGCGCCGGCATCGCGTACGTCGCCGGGGCCGACGGGAAGATCGCCGCGTCGGTGAAGCCCTGCGCCTGGTTGTCCGGGTTGAGGATCCAGCTGATGATCTCGAAGGACTTGGTGGGGTTGCGGCTCGCCCTCGGGATGGTCAGGAAGGAGCCGCCGTAGTTGCCCGGGCCGCCCGGCGTGCCCGCGACCCGCCACTTGCCGGACGTGGACTCGGCCGCCGACCGGATGTCCAGGGCCAGCCAGGCCGCGCCGATGACGCTCGGCAGCGTGCCCTTGACCAGCGCGGCGTTGAAGTCCTGGCTGCCGCCGGGCGTCTTGGCGTTGATGCCCAGCTCGAGCGTCTTGACCGCGAGGTCCCACGCCCGGCGCACGTGCTCCTGGTCGCCGATGAACTTGTTGTTCTCGTCGACGAAGCGCTTGGCGCCCTGCCCGATCACCATGTCGAACACCGCGGTCGTCTCCACGACCATGGACGCGCCGGGCACCTTGCCCTTGAGCTGCACCCCGGCGTCGAAGAACGCGTCCCAGGTGGACATCGCGGCGGACACCTCGTCGGGGTCGGTGGGCATCCCGGCCTTCTCGTACACGTCCGCCCGGTAGTACAGCCCGGTCGGCCCGATGTCGATGGGGAAGCCGATCACCTTGCCGTCCTTGGTGGTGGCCTGCCGCCACTTCCACTCCAGGTACTGGCTCTTGACCTTGTCGAAGCCGAGCTCGTTCAGGTCGAGGAACTGCTCCTCCTGAGCCAGGAACGTGGAGATGTCCTCGCCCTTGACGCCGGTGATGTCGGGGATGCCGGACCGGCCGCTCATCGTGGTCAGCAGCTTCTCCTTGAAGGTGCCGCCGATCTCGGCCATGGTGACCTTGACGTCGGGGAACTGCGTGGCCACGCCGTCGAGCACCTTCTTGCTCAGCCCACCGCTCCAGTACCAGAGGGTCAGCTCCTTGCTGTCTCCGCCGGTGGCGCCGCCGCCGGCGGAGTCGTCGTCGCCGCACGCGGCCAGGCCGCCGAGTGCCGTGCCGGCCAGGCCGAGGGCGCCGAGCTGGAGGAGTCGTCTCCTGGTTATGTCCATGGGGGGTGCCTACCCTTCGTTATCTGCTATGGCGGTGTCGAGGAAGCCGTAGTCGGTGCCGCCGTTGTCCCGCCGCCAGGCGGCGATGTCCGCCCAGGTCGGGGCCGCGGGCGCGCCACCCAGCCGGAGCACCGACAGGGCGGCGGTGAGGTTCGCGAAGCGCAGCCGGTCGGCCAGCGGCCAGCCGGCGAGGCTCGCGACGATGAACCCGGCGCCGAACACGTCCCCGGCGCCGGTGGTGTCCAGGGCCGGGACGGGGAGCCCCGGCACGGACGCGGATTCCCCCGTCGTGGCATCCACCGCGAGCGCCCCCTCGGCGCCGCAGGTGATGACCGCCACCGGCACGAGGTCGGCCAGCCGGTGCAGCGCGCCGGCCGGCGTCGAGGCGCCGGTGTAGTGCATGGCCTCCATGGCGTTGGGCAGGAAGGCGTGGCAGTACGAGAGCTGGCGCAGCACGTCTGGCGACCACGCGCCGGACGGGTCCCATCCGACGTCGGCGAAGACCAGGCTGCCCTGTGCGTGTGCCCGGGCCAGCCAGTCCTGCTCCCACGGTCCGATGTGGACCATGGCGGCCCGGCTCGCCGGCGGCAGCCCGATCAGCTCGTCGGCGGTCACCGGCGGCGGTGTGCCGTGGGTGACCAGCGCCCGGTCGTCGTCGTACGCGAGGGAGACGGTAACCGGTGTGGACCAGCCGGTGAACCGCCGCGACACGGACAGGTCGATGCCCTCCCGCCGCGACAGGATGTCCCAGCAGATGTCGCCGTAGGTGTCCGCGCCGAACGCCGCGGCGAGTGACGTGCGCGCGCCGAGACGGCTCAGCGCCACCGCGAAGTTGGCGATGCCGCCCGGCCCGGCGCCCATCTGGTCGGTCCAGACCTCGGCGCCGAGGGTCGGCGGCTTCTCCAGTCCGGTGAAGACCATGTCGTAGAAGAGCAGGCCGGACAGGAAGACGTCGGCGGGCTGTGCGTCAGCCATGGACAACCTCCCGTTCATACTTGCGCAGAATTTTGCACCCCATGAGCGAGGTTGGCAATAGTCGCTCAAACTTCGTCATGGCGTTGCGCGAGTTTGAGTGATAGCTTCATGCCGTGCTTCCCCAACAGCGCCACGAGATGATCTTGCGTACCCTGCGCTCCGACGGACCCGCGGCGGTGCGGGTCCTGGCCGACCGCCTGGGCGTGAGCCAGGCGACGGTCCGCCGCGACCTCGTCCAGCTCCAGCAGGAGGGTCGCCTCACCCGGGTCTACGGCGGAGCCGTTTCCGCGGCCGACATCGACGAGCCGTTCGCCGAGGTCGCCACCGTCCGCGTGCGGGAGAAGGACGAGATCGCCGCCCGCTGCGCCGAGATCGTCAAAGACGGCGAGACGATCATCCTCGACATCGGCACGACCGCGCACCGGCTTGCACACCGGCTGCACGGTCGCTCGATCACGGTCATCACCAGCAGCCTCGCGGTGTGCGAGGAGCTCGTCGACGACCACGACATCCAGCTCGTCCTGCTCGGCGGCGTCGTGCGCCGCAGCTACCGCTCGATGGTCGGCTTCCTGACCGAGGACGCGCTGCGGCAGATCCGCGCCGACCGGCTGTTTCTCGGCACCAGCGGGGTCCGGGCCGACGGGCAGGTCATGGACACCACCGTGGTCGAGGTGCCGGTCAAGCGGGCGATGATCGCCGCGGCCGAGCAGGTGGTGCTGATCGCCGACGAGAGCAAGTTCCCCGGCACCGGCATGGCCCGCGTCTGCGGGCCGGAAGATCTGCACATGGTGGTCACCAACGGCACCGCCGACCCGGGCACGCGGGCGGCGTTCGCCGAGGCGGGCGTGGAGGTCCAGACAGTATGAGGCTGTCCATCCTGGGCGGGGGTGGCTTCCGCGTACCGCTGGTGCACCAGGCCCTGCTCGACGACCGGCGGGAGGGGAGGGTCACCGACGTCGTCCTGCACGACGTCGACGCCACCCGCCTCGCCGCCATCCGGCGGGTCCTCGCCGAGCAGGCCGAGGGGGTCGCCGACCCGCCGCGGATCACCCACACCACCGACCTCGACGAGGCCATCCGCGGCGCCGACTTCGTCTTCTCGGCCATCCGCGTCGGCGGCCTCGCCGGGCGCGCGTCCGACGAGCGGATCGCGCTCGACGAGGGCGTGCTCGGCCAGGAGACGGTCGGCGCCGGCGGTGTCTCCTACGGGCTGCGCACCCTGCCCGTCGCGATCCAGGTGGCCCGCCGGGTCGCCGCGCTGGCGCCGGAGGCCTGGGTCATCAACTTCACCAACCCGGCCGGCATGGTGACCGAGGCGATGGCGGCGCACCTCGGCGACCGCGTGATCGGCATCTGCGACTCGCCGGTCGGGCTGGGCCGCCGCGTGGCCCGCGCGCTCGGCCTCGACCCGGCCGCCGTGCGGCTCGACTACGCCGGTCTCAACCACCTCGGCTGGCTCCGGGGCGTGCACGCCGGCGGGGTCGACCACCTGCCCCGGCTGCTCGCCGACCCGGAGACGCTCTCCTCGTTCGAGGAGGGCAAGCTCTTCGGGGCCGAGTGGCTGCGAACGCTCGGCGCCCTGCCCAACGAGTACCTGCACCACTACTACTACACGCGCGAGGCGGTCACGACCGGGCGGGCGAGCGCGCAGACCCGCGGCGCCTTCCTCCTGGAGCAGCAGGACCGCTTCTACACCGCCACGGCCAGCGGCTCCGGTTCGGCGCTGGCCGCGTGGGAGGACGCCCGGCTGGAGCGCGAGCTGACGTACGGCGCGGAGAGCCGGGCGGCCACCGGCGCCGGCCCGCGCGACTCCTGCGACCTCGACGGCGGCGGCTACGAGCAGGTCGCGCTCGCCCTCATGCGCGCCATCGCGCACGACGAGCGGGCCACGCTCATCCTCAACGTCCGCAACGGCTCGACGCTCGGTATCCTGGACGCCGACGCGGTCGTCGAGGTGCCCTGCGCGGTCGACGGCCGGGGCGCCCGCCCGTTCGCGGTCGACCCGCTGCCCGAGCACGCCGCCGGGCTCGTGTGCAGCGTGAAGGCGGTGGAGCGGGCGACCATCGAGGCCGCGGTCACCGGCTCGCGCGCCGCCGCGCTGAAGGCCATCGCGCTGCACCCGCTCGTCGACTCGGTCACCGTCGCCCAGCGCCTGCTCGACGCGTACGTGCGGCATCATCCACACCTGGCCTACCTGAGCTGAGGGAGACGCGCGTTGCACGACAACCGGAGACTCGTCGAGGAGCGGCTCGCCCGCGCGCTGCGCGAGCGGATCCGTCCGGCGCGCTACGCCGCCTCCGTGCCGCTGTCGGTGGAGGCCTGGCAGGCGCCTGGCGAGCCGGTGCCGATCGCCGAGGCGCTCGCCGCCGGCTACTCGCCCTTCGCGGTCGGCGAGGCGTGGGGCCCGCCGTGGTCCACCACCTGGTTCCGGGTACGGGGGAGCGTGCCGCCCGCCTGGGCCGACCGCCAGGTGGAGGCGGTCTTCGACCTCGGCTTCGTCGGCGACTGGCCGGGCAACCAGGCCGAGGCGATGGTGTACGACCACAGTGGACGGCCGATCAAGGGTGTCGCGCCGCGCAACCAGTACGTGCCGGTGCCGTCCCGCGGCGACGTGCACCTGCTCGTCGAGGCCGCCGCCAACCCGGACATCCTCGCCGGCGGCTTCCGGCCCACGCCGCTCGGCGACAAGGCGACGGCCGGCGACGCCCCGCTCTACCGGCTGGCCCGCGCCGACCTCGCCGTGCTCGACCTCGACGTCTGGCACCTGACGCTCGACATCGAGGTGCTCAGCGAGCTGATGGCCGAGCTGTCCACGAGCGAGCCCCGGCGGCACGAGATCCTGCGCGCCCTCGAGCGCGCGCTCGACGTGCTCGACCTGCAGGACGTCGCCGCCACCGCGGCCCGGGCCCGCAAGGAGCTCGCCGACGCGCTGGCCCGGCCGGCCCACCGCAGCGCGCACATCCTCTCCGCCGCCGGCCACGCGCACATCGACAGCGCCTGGCTGTGGCCGCTGCGGGAGACCGTGCGCAAGTCCGCGCGCACGTTCGCCAACGTCGCCGCGCTCGCCGCGGAGTACCCCGAGCTGATCTTCGCCGCCTCGCAGGCGCAGCAGTACGACTGGGTCAAGCGCCACCAGCCCGAGATCTACGCCCGCGTCGCCGCCGCTGTCGACAATGGACAGTGGGTGCCGGTCGGCGGCATGTGGGTCGAGTCCGACGCCAACCTGCCCGGCGGCGAGGCGCTCGCCCGCCAGCTCGTGCACGGCAAGCGCTTCTTCCTCGACGAGTTCGGCGTGGAGTGCGAGGAGGTGTGGCTGCCCGACTCGTTCGGCTACACGGCCGCCTTCCCGCAGCTCGCCCGGCTGGCCGGGATGCGCTGGTTTCTCACCCAGAAGCTCTCGTGGAACCAGACCAACCGGCTGCCGCACCACACGTTCTGGTGGGAGGGCATCGACGGCACCCGGGTGTTCACCCACTTCCCGCCGATCGACACGTACGTGGCGGCGTTCGAGGGCAAGGAGCTGGCCCATGCCGTCGCCAACTACTCCGAGAAGGGCCGAGGCACGCGCTCGCTCGTCCCGTTCGGGTACGGCGACGGCGGTGGCGGCCCCACCCGCGAGATGATGGAGAAGGCGCGCCGCCTGCGCGACCTGGAGGGCTCGCCGAAGGTCGTCATCGAGCGCCCCTCCGACTTCTTCCGCGCGGCCGAGGCCGAGTACCCGGACGCCCCGGTCTGGTCCGGCGAGCTCTACCTGGAGCTGCACCGCGCCACGTACACGAGCCAGGCGCGCATCAAGGCCGGCAACCGGCGCAGCGAGCACCTGCTCCGCGAGGCCGAGCTGTGGGCGGCCACCGCGTCCCTCCACACCGGACACCCGTACCCCTACGACGACCTGGACCGGCTGTGGAAGACGGTGCTGCTGCACCAGTTTCACGACATCCTGCCGGGCAGCTCGATCGCCTGGGTGCACCGCGAGGCCGAGCAGACGTACGCGCGGGTGGCCGCCGAGCTGGAGTCCATCGTCGACGGTGCGGTCGGCGCGCTCGCCGGCACCCCGGCGGTCTTCAACGCCGCGCCACACGCCCGGGCGGAGGTCGTCGACGGGGTCTTCGTGCGGGTGCCCGCGCTGGGCGCCGCGCCGCTGACCCCGGCCGACCCGCCGGCCGCGGTGGCGGTCACGCCGCGCAGCCTCGACAACGGCCTGGTCCGCGTGGAGATCGACGACGACGGCCTGCTCACGTCGGTGCGCGACATGTCCACGGGCCGGGAGGCGCTCGCCCCCGGCAGCCGGGGCAACCTGCTGCAGCTGCACAGCGACCTGCCCAACGAGTGGGACGCGTGGGACATCGACGAGCACTACAAGCGGCAGCGGGTCGACCTGACCGCCGCCGATGCGATCACCGTCGAGTCCACCGGCCCGCTGGTCGGCGCCGTGCGGGTGGAGCGGAGCTTCGGCTCGTCGCGGATCAGCCAGACCATCACGGTACGGGCCGGCAGCCGCCGCGTCGACGTCGTCACCGAGATCGACTGGCACGAGACCGAGAAGATCCTCAAGGCCGCGTTCCCGCTCGACGTGCACGCCGACAGGTCCACATCGGAGATACAGTTCGGCCACGTGCACCGGCCCACGCACGTCAACACCGGCTGGGAGGCGGCCCGCTTCGAGGTCTGGGCACACCGCTGGATCCACGTCGGCGAGACCGGCTACGGCGTCGCGCTGGTCACCGACTCGACCTACGGGCACGACGCCGGCCGGCACACCCGCGAGGGCGGCGGCACGACCACGACCGTGCGGCTTAGCCTCGTGCGCGCGCCCCGCTCACCCGACCCGCACGCGGACCAGGGCGCGCACCGGTTCACGTACGCCATCGTGCCCGGCGCCACGGTCGCCGACGCGGTCGCCGAGGGCTACGCCCTCAACCTGCCACTGCGCGCCACCCAGGGCACGCCGGCCGCCGGTGCGCTGCCCCCGCCGCTCGTGTCGTGCGAGGGGCGCGGCGTCACCGTCGAGGCGGTCAAGCTGGCCGACGACCGCTCCGGCGACGTCGTGGTCCGCCTCTACGAGTCGCTAGGCGGCCGCGCCGAAGCCGTACTGCGCCCCGGTTTCCCGCTAGCGACCGCCGAGGTGGTGGACCTCCTGGAGCGCCCGGTGCCGGACACTCAGCTCACCCTGGCCGCGGACAGCTCCGCGTGGCTGTCGCTCCGCCCCTTCGAGATCGTCACCCTCCGCCTCCGCCCGGCCCCCGAGCTCTAGAGAGGTGTCGGAGTGGCCCTGGCCGCGTGGCGACGGAAACCCTTTCCAGACAAGAGATTTTGGGCTACCGCGATGTCCGTCGTGGTCCAGACCGTCGCTCCCGCGGCCTCACCCTGCGCGTCTGGGCGATCTCACCCCACGGCCGGCTACGCCGGCCCTGACCGGACATGTGTGCGCGGGGATCCTTTGGCGCGTGGCCAGCGGCGGATGGGTGCGGCCACAGGAGGAGCGGCGGCTTTGGGACCAGACGGACATGCGGTAGCCCAAATAGCCGAAATGTGTAGGTGTCGCCGCACCGTCGGTAACGTAGCGTGATCGGATTCGGGGCGCAGGTGTGGATCTAGAACGGTTAGGGTCGATATAGCGCCCTAACCGTTCTAGATCGCGAACCTGGTGCCCGTTGCCCGGCGTGGTGGCTACTGCCCGCGACCGGGCGCGTCCGGCTCGGTCGTCGGCGGTCTGGCGGCTTAGGACATTGTGGACAAGCGCTGACCTCTATAGAGACCCCTTGGATTCGGGTTACGTGCGTCGGGGCGGTTTCGTGACTCGCTTCGGCTGGTCTGTCGGGACGGCTGTCGAGCTGCGCGCATCAATGCGTCCACGCCGTCGTGCGTGGAGCGGTGGGCAAGTTCCCTGACATTGCCCACTCACCGAGCCGGCGGAGGGCAATGTCGGGGACAACGCCCACTGCCGCGACCAGCGCCAACCCCCGCCAGCGGTGGGGACGGGGGGGATGGGGTGACCACTCCAGGGAAGCAGAGCAAAGGCGTCCCGCGCGCACTTACCCCAGCCGGGGCCGTTAGGCCCGGCGCGGCCGCCGGGGTGGGCGTGACAAGCGGCGGACGGGTGAGGCCGCGGGAGCAGCGGTCGGGACCACGACGGACATCGCGGTAGCTCAGATCTGTCTTTTGGAAGATCTTCCGGGTCCACCCGGTGTGCGGGCGGACCCGGAACGGGCGGTCAGCCGCGGAGGGCGGCGGCTCCCGCCGGCGAGAGGGTGAGCGCGCCGTCGAACGTGAGCCAGGACTCGCCGCTCGGGGACGGGAGGCCGGTGATCGCGTCGAAGAGGTCGGCGATGATGATCGGGCAGCGCCACGTGCGGGTGGCCCGGGGGATGGCGCCCTCGTTGCCGACGAGCTTGCCGGTGAGGTTGGCCGGGTCGGTGCCGGCGAACGGCGCGCCGGTCGACGATCCACTTTGGTCGGTCGTGAGCGACGTGCGGAACGGGCCGATCGTGCATGTGTTGAGCAGGACGTCTGCCTCGGCGACCACCTCGCCGCTGAGCGCGATGTGGATGCCGTCCGCGGCGAACGTGACCGGGCCGGTGAAGTCGCCGGCCGGCTTGATCCGCACCGGGACGTTGATCAGGCCCAGCTTGTCGATCGGCACCGAGAGCGGCTGGAACGCAAGGTTCGCCTGGGGGATGGTGGCCTCGAGCGTGAGCTCCGGCGTGAAGTCCACGACGCCGCACGCCGTCCCGCTGGCACCCGTCGCCGGGTCGAGCCGGCCGATCTTGACCTTGCCGTTGCTGAGCGTGCTGGTGAACGGGATGCCGTTGGTGGGGCATGCCGGCGCGGCCGACGCCGGGGCCTGGGAGACCGCGGCCGCGGCCGCGGCGAGGACCAGCGCGGTGAGTAGGGAGACCGGACGAGTGAGCGACATGTGTACACCTCGCTACCGATCGGTAAGTTACCGGCGAGTTTAGGGGCGGGTAGTGGTGCCCGTCAATGCCGTCAGCCTAGCGAGATGCGGTCGAGGTCGGGGGCGGCCTCCATGTCGTTGTAGACCTTGATGGTGTTGGTGCCGGCCTGGAGCGTCACGGGGACGGAGGTCGTCGCGGGCGTGTTGTTGCCGACGCCGCTCACCGCCGCCTCCACGGTAGGGCCGCCGTTGACGCTCACGAAGAACGAGCGGTCGCCGTTGACGGTGTAGTCGATGAACAGCGTGTACGTGCCGCCGGTGTCCACTGTGACGTTGGGGAAGAGCAGGGCCGCGTCGGGGCTGCCGCCGAGGTTGCGCACCTTCTGCCCGCCGGAGCAGGGCGAGCAGTTGGTGATGCCCGCGCTGCCCAGCTGGTTGCGGGAGTCCTCGGCCTCGCGCATGAACACGCGGTCGGCCGGGCGCGGGCGGATCCGCAGGCTGCGGGTGACCTGTTGCGGCCGGCCGAGCGTCTGGAACGACGCGGTGATGGGCACGTCGGCGGACGCGCCGGGCGGCGAGGTGACGGTCCACGTGCCCTCCAGCACCTGACCCAGGCGCATCGACGTCGCCGTGGCCGGGGCGCCGGTGACCGTCCAGCCCGCCGGCACGGTGGGGGAGAGGCTCACGTTGTCGAGGGCGTCGTCGACGTCGAGCCGCAGCCGTGCCGACACGGTCATCGTCTGCTGCCCGGGCCCGACCCACTGCAGGCCGGACGGGTCGACGGTCATCGTCGTCTTCGGCACGTACGACGGGGGTGGCAGCGGTGCCACCGCGATGCGGTCCAGGCCCGGCCCGCGTTTGGACGTGCTGTAGAGCGTGACGGTGTTGGCGCCCGCGCGCAGCGGCACCGGGACCGCCGTGCTCGCCGGCACGTCGGGGTTGCCCGCGGCGACCGGCACCTCGATCGGCGCCGCGCCGTTGACGCGGACCGAAAGCGTGCCGGCCGTGGCCGCGGTGTGGTCGACCTGGAGGCGGTAGTCACCGTCCGCACCGACAGTGACGTCGCGGTAGGTGACCGCGTTGCGCGGGCCGCCGCCGAGTCCCACCACTCGGAGCGACCCCGAACAGGCGGCGCATAGCCCGACGCGCGCCTGTCCGTCGCGGTCCACCCGCCACGACTCCGCCTCCAGGGGTACGGGGGAGCCGAGCGAGACCGGGTAGCCGTAGCCGACCTTGATCTCGTCGATCCGGAGCTGACCGTAGAACGCCGGCGCCTGCGGGCCGCCCCAGAGGTTGAGCACCTCCAGCTTGACGTAGCGGGCGGAGCGCTCGCCGATGTCGAGGAACCGCACGCCGCGGGCGCTCGGCATCGCGCCGGCGCGCACCGGCTGTCCCCAGTGGACGCCGTCGTCGCTCACGTATACCCGGTAGTCCTTGATGCGGGCGGAGTCCTCCGGGCGGCCGAACGACTCGCGCGCGTACGTCGGCGACCACTCGCGCTGGTTGACAGCGAGGAAGCGGGCCGGGCGGCGGGCGCCGAGGTCGAGCGTGACCGACACGGGCAGCTGGCGTTCATTGTCCCAATAGGACTCGTAGCTCCCGTCGACGAGGCTGGCCGCGGATGCCTTCAGCCCGGAGTAGTAGAAGTGCTGGCCGGCGGTGCGCACCTTGAAGACCGTGTCGTACTGGTCCCACGCCTTCACGCCGAGGATCGTCAGGTAGCCGCCGGACTGGTTGAAGCGCATCCGCTCGCCGGTGCGCAGGTCGCTCACCTCGGTCACCACGTAGCCGTTGTCGCGCAGCCGCACCATGTCCGTGCGCGGCGGGGTCACGACGTGCACGTACTGGGTGCGGCCACCGGGTTCGAGGGTCACGACGCCGTGCGCGCCGTCGTTCCAGAAGCCGGGCTGCAGGCCGCCGTACATGTAGCCACCGCCTTCGGTGCCGTACAGCGACGAGCGGATCGGCGGCACCCACCCGGCCATGAAGTCGTTGAAGGCCTCCTGCGGCGCGGGGAAGCGGCCGTTGACCATCGGCGTCTCGGCCATCAGCGACTTCATCGAGGAGCCGGCGTTGGTGATGTACCGGCCGGTGCTGAGCCGGAAGTCGACCTGGTGCGTGCCGCCGTCGTACCACCAGTCGCCCGTGGTGGGGAGCTTGTAGTCGGCCTCGGTCAGGCGGGGCAGCGGCGTGAAGGCGGCCTGCGGGTAGTCGTAGGACGGAGTCATGCCGGTCTTTTGCTCGTTGCTGACCGTGTCCATGATGGGCGTGTCTTCGTTGTTGTTGCTCAGCAGCCAGGTGGGCCGAAGCTCACGGATCTGCTCGTAGAGATGGTTTCGCTCCCAGTAGGCGTTGTCGTTGTCGATCCAGAACCCGGCCAGGTCCGGATAGCCCTCCATCACCTCGAAGAACATGTCGTAGCTGTACATCCCGAAGCCGTCGCGGGTGGTGAGGTCGACCTGCTGGCCCTTGTACGCCGAGTAGGCGGCCGAGTCGAGCGTCTCGACGCCCTGCTCGTTGTGCCACTGTGGATCGTCGGTGACGTAGAGGATGACGCGCACGCCCTTCGCCTTGCCGGCGCTCACCAGCTCGCCGAGGAAGTCGCGCTGGGTCGCGCAGCTGCCCGGGATCTTCGACGGCCACGGGCGGGCGTACCCGAGTCTACTGTGGAACGTCGCGAGCACGATGTACGAGGCGCCGAGCTTGCGCGCCTCGTCGACCCAGTAGTCGGGCGTCCAGCCTCCACCGGTCACATCACGCTCCCACGCGGCGCAGTCGAGGTGGCGGGGCGCGGTGAACATTCCCCAGTGGAGGAACAGGCCGGCGGTCGACTCGCGCAGCCACTGCTGCCGTGGATGGGTGACCTCGGCGGCGGCCGGGGTAGCGAGACTCAGTACGAGAACGAGGACCGCGCATATGGCACGCTTCATGGCTCACTTCCTGAGGTCGAGGGAGAGCAGCCCGGACGGGGGCACCGCGAACGAGTGCGGGCCCGGCTGGAGGGGGAGCTGGCGGGTCTCGAGGAGCGCGCCGGTGGCATCGCGGACCTCCGCGACCGCGACGGCGGAGCCGGTGACGTCCAGCACGACCCGGCGCGCCGGCGTCACGTTGACCACCTCGACGAGGCGGGCGCCGGTGAGGTCGACCGGGGCGACCCGCTCGGCGTACAGCACCACGACCTCGTGTCCCCCCGAGCGGGCACGGACCATCGGGTACAGCTCGTCGGGGCGCCCCGGCTCCACCTCTCCGTCGACGAGCACCGGGCGCAGGCGGCTCCAGGTGCGCAGCCAGAACGCCAGGGCGGCCCGGTGGTCGTCGCGCAGCCGGTCCAGGCGGCTGGACAGCTGGGGTACGGCCGCGAGGACGCTCAGCAGCTGGCGGGCCGCCCACTCCGGCGAGCCGTCGAGGTCCCACATGAGCATGTCGGAGTGGACGGCGCCGCCGAGCGCCAGCATGCGCGCGTCGAGCGTGCGGACCCGGTTGGCGACCGCGTCGGCCGGGCAGTCGGAGGCGCGCAGCAGGTTGCCGTAGGCGGCCATGCCGTGGCCGAGGTAGGGCTGGCGCAGCTCGATCATGACGCCGGGCCGCACCGCCTCCAGCGCGTCGCGCAGCTCGTCGAGCAGCGCGGTCATGGCGACGCCGACGTCCTGCCCGCCGCCGGCGTACACCTGCGCGTCGTCCAGGAAGTCGATCTTCAGTCCGTCGAGGCCGTGCTCGGCGACGAGCCTTGTGCACAGCGCGACCACGTGCGCCCGTACCTCGGGGCGCCGGGGGTCGAGCACCCAGGCGCCCGGCGCGGTCGGGCTGGCGATCGGCGCGAGGTCGCGCATCCCGGCCCAGGCGGCCGAGTCCGGGCCGAGCAGCAGCGGGGCCACCCACACCAGGTAGGCCAGGCCGATCTCCTTGACCCGCCGCACGTGCGCGGCGAGGTCGGGAAACTTCGCGCCGTCGACCGCCCAGTCGCCGGCCCACGCGTAGCCGCGGCGGCTGCCACCGGCGACCCAGCCGTCGTCGAGGATCAGCAGCCCGCAGCCGAGCTCCGCGGCGCGCGCCGCCTCCGCTTCGACGTCGTCCGCGCGCACGTCCTGGCCGAACGAGTACCAGGTGGAATAGACCGGGACCCGCCCGGTAGCCGGGGTTGGCAGCGGCGCGACGGTGGCGGTGGCGGCGAGGTGGCCGCGCAGCGCCCGCAGCGCGGTAGCGACGGAGACCGCGCGCGGCGCGAAGGCCAATGTGTACGGTCCGCCGCCGGCGACCAGGTGCAGGTGGACGACGAAGCGCCGGGTGGCCTCGGAGATGCCGAAGACGACCTCGGTCTCGATGACCGGGTCCTGCGCCGCGAACGCCAACGTCGTCGCGCCCGACGTCTCGTAGAGGCAGCCGACCGCCGCGCCGTTGACGAGGCTCGTGTGGACGCGGCCGGCCCAGTCGGGCAGCAGGGTCCGCTCCCAGCCGCACGCCGGATGCCAGAAGCCGACCGCGTCGCGCAGCGGCACGGCCAGCCGGATCTCCACGGCGGTCCCCGCCCGCGCCTGGACGTCGAGGGCGAGCAGCCCGCCCGGCAGGGCGCGGACCGCGAACCCGCCGCCCAGCACCGCGACGGTCACGTCGTCGAGCAGCGGCGTCTCGGGCGCGGCCGGGCGCTCCGCCGTGGTGACAGCAGTGGTGGTCACGATCGTCAGCCCTTCGCCGCGCCGCCGGTCAGTCCCTTGACGAAATGCCTCTGCAACAGGAGGAAGAAGACGAGCGGGGGAAGGCTGGCCAGGAACATCAGGCCGAACATCGTGCCGAAGTCGACCTGGAACTGCCCGACCGCCCGGTAGATGCCGGTCGTGACCGTCGTGCCCTGCCCGGGGCCGAGGATGATCAGCGGGTTGAGGAAGTCGTTCCAGATCCAGACGCCGAAGAAGATGACCGCGCTCGCGGTGGCCGGGCGCAGCAGCGGGAAGACCACTCGCCAGAACACCCGCACCGGCCCCGCGCCGTCGATCGCCGCGGCCTCCTCCAGCTCGCGCGGGATCGTGCGCACGAACCCGGCGAACACGAAGACGCCGAACGGCACGTAGTAGCCGACGTTGAAGAGGATGAGCCCCTGCAGCGTGGTCATGAGGTCGAAGAGCTGGAGCACGCGCACGATCGGCAGCAGGATCACCTGCGGCGGGATCATCAGCCCGGAGAGCAGCACGAGCGTGGCGACCCGGGCCCAGCGGGAGTGGGTGCGGGCCAGGTAGTGCCCCAGCATCGCCGACAGCACGGTCAGCACCACGACCGACAGCGAGGTGACGATCAGGCTGTTGGCGAGGCTGGCCCAGAAGAGCCGGTCCGGCCGCGACATCACGGCGGTGAGGTTGTCGAGCGTCGGCGGCCACGGCGGCGACATCGGGCTCGGCGCGATGTCCGGACCGTGCTTGAACGTGTTGGCCAGCACCACGTACAGCGGGACGGCAAACACCGCGCCCACGACCAGTGTCGTGAGTGGACGGAGGGCCTGCCTCACAGCTCCACCTCCCGGCGGCGCAGCAGCTTCAGCGCGAGCGCCGAGGCCGTCGCGATGATGACGAGCATGACCAGCGCCATCGCCGACGCGTAGCCCTGCCGGTTGGCGGTGAACCCGGTCTGCAGCACCACGAACGCGACCGTCGCGGTGGTACCGGTGCCGGGGCCGCCGTTGGTGATGACCTGGATGTGGTCGTACGCCTTGAACGCGGTGATCAGCATGACCACCGTGTTGATGGTGAGCGCGGGCGCCACCAGCGGCCAGGTCACGTTGCGAAAGCGGGCGAGCGCGCCCGCGCCGTCGATCGAGGCCGCCTCGTACAGCTCCTGCGGCACCGACTGTAGGCCCGCGAGGTAGACCACCACGCAGAAGCCGAGCATCTGCCAGGCCATGATCCAAGCCAGGCTGTACAACGCGATGCCGGGCTCGGAAAGCCACCCGACCGAGCCGATGCCGGCCCAGCCGAGCACCTGGTTGATCGCCCCGTCGTCGGCGAGCAGCCGGGTCCACACCACGCTGACGACCACCGAGCTGAGCACCACCGGGATGAAGAACACCGCGCGCCAGGCGTTGTAGAACGGGCCCTTCTTGTCGAGCAGCAGCGCGATCAGCAGGCCGGCCACATTGGGCGCGACCACGAGGATCACCGTGAGCACCGTCGTGACCCGCAGCGACGTCAGGAACTCCTCGTCGGTGAAGAGCAGCTTGTAGTTGCGCAGCCCCACGAACTCGGTGTCCGGGTTGAACGGGTTGTAGTTGGTGAGGCTGTAGCCGACCGAGACGAGGATCGGCAGGAGCACGAAGCAGCCGTACACGAGCAGCCCGGGCGCCGCGAACACTCCGAAGTGGAGCAGCTTCTCCGGCGACCAGCGCCGCCGCCGGACAGCGGCCGGAGCCGCCGCCCGCGCGGGACGCGTGGCGAGCTGTGCCGTCATCAGGCCGCCTTGGACCACTCGGTGTCGAGCCGCTCGGCCGCCTTCTCCGGGGTGGCCTTGCCGAGGATCACGTCCTGCGTGGCGGCGTAGACCTTCGCGGTCATGCCGGGCAGGAGCGAGTCGCTGCCGGTCTCCCACGAGAACGCCTTGACGATCGACTTGCCGGCGACGTGCTTCTGCCACAGCTCGTACGTCGCGGTGAACACCGGTCCGAGCCCGGCCGGCGGGCTGTAGCCCTTGATGGCCGGGAAGAGCGCGTCCGACCGCACCGAGTTGTCGAGGTTGTCCTTGTCGAGCTGGAACGCGAGCGCGAACTTCTTGGCCGCCTCGAGGTTCTTCGACTTGGCGCTCACCTCCAGGCCGCCGCCGGTGTAGGCGGGCAGCAGGGGCGCGCCGTCCGCGGTCGGCCAGGCGAAGACGCCGATGTCCGCCTTGATGTCACTCTTGTCGCCGGCGGCGGCGAACCAGGACCCCATCGGGTACATGGCGCCGCGCCCCTTGAGGAACGCCTGCTCGGTCGCGGCGTAGTCCAGCGAGATCATCTTGCGGTCGATGTAGCCCTGCGTGGACAGGTCGCGGACCAGGCTGAGTGCCTTGACGAAAGCCGGGTCGGTGAACGTGACGTCGCCCGCGCGGCGCTTGTCCATCCAGTCCTTGCGCTGCCGGTAGACCTCCGTGGCGACCGTGGCGGTCAGCGGGAGCACGCTCGGAAACGCCTCCTTGCCGCCGCCCACCACGAACGGGGTGTGTCCCTTGGCCTTGAGCTTCGCCGAGGCGTCGAGCAGCTCGGCGTAGGTCGTGGGCGGGGCGGTGATCCCGGCCTCCGTGAACATCGACTTGCGGTAGTAGACGTTGGGGATCGTCTGCGTGTTGGTGGGCAGCTGGTAGACCTTGCCGTCGATCGCGCCGCCGGTCGGCTCCAGGAACTCGCCGAGCTCGCCCGGCTGCCACGCGTACAGGTTGGTGGCGGCGCCGATCTCGGCCGGCGAGACGGCGAGCATGACGTCGGGGAACTGCCCGGACGCCAGCAGCTGCTTCGCGTAGCCGGTGCGGTCGGCCGAGGGCGCCACGAGCTTCTTCACGCGGATGTCGGTGTGCTTGTCGGTGATGCGCTTGATCGCGGCGTCCCAGTACTGCGGGGTGAGGTTGGGCGTCTCGAACGTCAGGAAGGTGATCTCCGCGCCGCCGCCCGAACCCGAATCCGTCGTGTCGTCGCCGACCGTGCAGCCGCCGACCGCCAAAAGGGCCCCGAGGGCCACCGCGAGTGCCGAGCGCCGTGTGTGAGACATGGGCCGGCCTCCCTCCGTGAGCGTTCACGTGAGCGTTCACGGGTGATTCTCGGCGTGTTACATCTATGTGTCAAGAAGCCTTACGATTCTGTCCCGTGAACGCTCCCGTGAGCGTTCTCTACACTGGGCCTCACTCGCGGGAGGTTCTCAGTGACGAAAACGCACCACCGCCGGCCGGTCACCATCGACGACGTGGCCCGGCTGGCCGGCGTCTCGCGGCAGACCGTGTCGCGGGCCATCAACGACAAGCCGGAGATCGACCCGCAGACGCGCGACCGGATCCTGCGGCTCGCGCAGGAGCTCGGATACCGCCCGAGCCGCTTCGCCCGCGGCATGGTCCGCCGCGACGTGCTCACGCTCGGGCTGATCATCGCGGACGTGCTCAACCCGTTCTTCCCGGAGGTCACCAAGGGCGTGCTCGACGCGGCCGAGGGCCTGGGCTGGCAGGTGGTCGTGCACACCACCGGCAGCCGCCACGACAAAGAGCGCGCCGCCGCCGCGGCCGTCACCGCCCAGGCCGACGCGTGCGTGGCGTTCCTGTTCGACCCCGACGCGATCCAGCGCCTCGCCACCTCCGGCATTCCGTTCGTGCTGCTCGACAAGGGACGCACGCCGTCGGTGCCGGGCGTGCGCATCGACTTCGAGGGCGGCGTGCTCGCCGGCATGGCCCACCTGGTCGAGCGCGGCCACCGCCGCATCGCCATGCTCGACGACCGCGACCACTACGTCACCGGCGCCGCCGACACCCGCCGCGACATGTACCTTTCGTACGCCCGCACACACCGCCTGCCCGTCGACGAGAGCTGGGTGCTCCCCGCCGACAACTCCATCGAGGGCGGCGCGGCCGCGCTGGACCGCCTGCGCGCCGAGCACCCGGACGCCACCGCAGTCTTCGCCTACAACGACCTGATCGCGATCGGCGCCACCCGGAGGGCGGTCGCACTCGACATGTCCGTGCCGGACGAGCTCGCGGTGGTCGGCTTCGACGGCCTGATGCTCGGCGAGCTGATCGACCCGCCACTGACCACATTGCACATCGACAAGCGCCGCCTGGGCAGCCTCGCGGTAGAGCAGATCGCCGCCCTCCTGGCCACCGGCCACCCGGTCCAGGAGACCGTCGTCGTCCCCCAGCTGGTGGTCCGCAGCTCCACCTGACGACACTTCCTTCGATGCCCATGCCCGCGTCAGCTGTAGACCGTATGCTCCCGCGGGCACCGCTCCGGTCGGCGGCTCGCCAGAGCTCGCCGAAACCCCCGACCTCCACTGCCACCTCCGCGCGCCAAGCCCACCGCAATGACCAGTCCCGGCTGCTGAGTACATTCGTCCGACCTGTGGGACACCCCTCGGGGCCGCCGCGCCTTTTGGGCGAATTGTGAAGGCCGAGCCGCATCGCCGGTAACGTAGCGTGACGAGATTCGGGGCGTAGGTGTGGATCTAGAACGGTTAGGGTCGATATAGCGCCATAACCGTTCTAGATCGCGAACTTGACGCCCGTTACCCACGGCGGTGGCTACTGCCCGCGACCGAGGCCCGTCCGGCTCGGTCGGCGCCGGCGTGGCGACTTAGGACATTGTTGACAAACTTCACCTAGGGCGACACGACGTTTTCCGGCGGCCGGGCCGGCAGCGGACAATGTGGACGAAACGTCGACGTCGGGCAGTGCGAGCCCTTCGGGTGGGGCTTGGTGCGCGGAGGTGGCAGCGGGGGCCGGGGGTTTCGGCGAGCCCTGGCGAGCCGCCGGCCGTCGCGGTCTCCGGCGGGAGCGGCGGTCCGGCGCTGACGCGGCCCGGGAAATATGCCTGTCGTCGCTTTTCCGTGCGGCCGGCCGGGAGCGGGGCGAGAGCGATCACCGGGGCGGGGTGCACACCGGACATTCTGCGGGTGGCCGCGACATGTGTCGCGTGCGGTGGGTCCGCTCTTGTTACAGGTGATGGACGGATTCGCCGGTGATTGACAGATCAAGTGGGTGGCATCCACGATGGTCGAACACCCCCGACCTTCCGTCCACTATGGACATGAAAGGTACTGAAATGCCGCGAAGAGCACTCGTCATCGCCACCGCGGCGGCGGCCGCCTTCCTGATCGTGGCGACACCGGCCACCGCCATCCCCGCCGCCGTCCCCGCCGACCAGGCTCCCATCGCGATCGAGCGCCTCCCCGACGAGGAGGCCAGCGTCGTCGAGGTGACCGTCGCCGACCGCGACGAGCTCGACCGGCTCGTCGCCACCGGCGTCGACCTGGACCACCAGGTCCTGCACACCGACACCGGCATCGTGGTGCACGCCGTCGTCACCCCCAACGAGGTCTCGGGCCTGCGCACCCTCGGCTACCGGGTCGGCGACACCATCTTCGCGCCGGAGGACAGCGCCAACCGGGTCGCCGAGCGCGACGCGACCATCGCGGAGCACAAGGCGGAGAACAAGGCGTTCGCCGCGAGCGCGACGGTCTCCGACGTCAAGATCATTCGGGCCGACTACTACACCTCCGGCACAAGCCAGGTGCTCTCCGTCGAGGCGAAGTGGGCCCAGGGCCAGACCGCGACCAACACGCTGACCGTGAGCCGCGACAGCGGTCCCGGCACCGCGATGGGCTCCGGCGGCACGCAGACGATCTCGCGGTTCGTCGACGCGGGCGTGTACCTCTACCACCGCGGCGCCGCGACCGTCACAAGCCGTCCTGACAAGATCCAGATCACCAGCCCGACCGGGGACGTCGCCGTCGCCCAGGTCAAGGAGTGGCTGCCGATCCCGGACGAGTCGCCCGAGGGACCCGGCTACCAGAAGGACTTCGTCACCAGCTACCTGACGCCGACCGAGCTGTACGACCGGATCAAGCGCCTGGCGGCCGAGTACCCGCAGCTGGCCGAGGTGGTCGAGCTGCCGTACAAGACCAACGGCTACCGGCGCAAGGCGCAGGTGGTGCTCGGCTCCGCCAGCGCCAACCGGGTGGCGGTCGACTCGCTCGCCTGGGGCCACGAGGGCGGCAACGACATCACCGTCGAGCTGGCCAACCCCGGCGCGGCAAACCAGCCGCTCGACGCCACGCTGACCGGCAAGGCGATCCGGGTGAGCCTGTCCACCGACGCCGCCGGCACTGTCACGAGCACCGCGGCCCAGGTCGCGGCCGTCGTCAACGGGGCGGCGGGCAGCCTCGTCAAGGCGTACACCTACCGGGGCAGCGCCGGCGACGGCGTGGTCGCCCCGGTGGCGGCGACGCCGCTGACCGACAACCTGCACGCGCCGGCCAGCGTCCTCCGCGGCCCCCAGCCGGTGTACGCGCTGCGGATCGGCAAGTTCCGCGACGGGTCCCGGCCGGGCGTGCTCGCCTACGCGCAGGAGCACGCGCGCGAGTGGGTGCCGCCGCTGGTGACGATCGAGACCGCCGAGCGGCTGCTGCGCAACCAGAAGCACGACCCCAGGACGCAGGAGCTGCTCCGTTCGCTCGACATCTGGATCGCCCCGTCGATCAACCCGGACGGCGGGCACTACTCGTTCTACGACTTCAACTCCCAGCGCAAGAGCATGACCAACCACTGCGCGCAGAGTGCCGAGGCGGACGCGCTGGGCCGCAACTCGTGGGGCGTCGACAACAACCGCAACTACACCGAGTACAGCCTCTTCGACGGCTACTCGGGCGCGTCGACGAGCTGCACGAGCGGCACGTTCGCCGGTCCGGCCGAGCTCTCCGAGCCGGAGAACAAGAACCTGGACTGGCTGGCCAGCCGCCCCAACATCAAGTTTTCGATGAACCTGCACTCCTCCGGCAACTACTTCATGTGGTCGCCGGGCTCGTACGCCCTGCCGGGCCGGGTCTCGGCGCCGCGCCCGACGCTGGCCGAGGAGTCGTACTTCTGGGGCGCGTCCGCCCGGATCCTCACCGAGATCAAGCGCCACCGAAACATGGCGGTGACGCCGGCCCGCACCGGTCCGATCTCCGACGTGCTCTACTCGGCGGCCGGCAACTCCGGTGACATGCTCTGGTACAAGTACGGGATCTACGCCTGGAACTTCGAGGTCGGCACCGAGTTCCAGCCCGAGTGGGACGAGGCGCACGCCGAGACGATGGAGTTCTCCAACGGCCTCGTCGAGCTCTTCCGGGTGGCCCGCGACTTCGACAAGGACAAGAAGCGGCCGACAAGCACGCTCGCGGTCGCGCCGAGCCCGGCCGAGGGCATGGTCGAGGTGCGGTTCGAGACGAGCGAGCCGGCCGCCGTCTTCTACACGCTCGACGGGAGCAAGCCGACGTTCGAGTCCACGCTGTACGCGTCGGCGGGCATCCGCGAGGCGGGGGAGTCCCTCACCGTGCCGTACGGCACGCGGGTCTTCTGGTTCTCGGTCGACGCCGCCGGCAACATCGAGAACAACTACCGCCCCGACACCGACGCCAAGAACTGGAACCGCGCGTACGCCGTCCTCTCCGATAGCTGACCGAGCAGCCGGCCGCGGCGCTCCCTCCCCAGCCGCGGCCGGTAACGTTCCGGCATGAGCGATCTGGAGATCCGCCTGCGCCCGGTGGCGGAGGAGGACCTGGCGATGTTCCGCCGGTTTCTCACCGAGCCCGGCCTTATCGGCCTCGACTGGACCGGCTTCCGCGACGCGCAGGAGCCGGCCCGGCGGTTCGCCACCGACGGCTACCTCGGTGAGAGAAGCAGCCGGCTGATGGTCGAGGTGGTGCGGGAGGGCGTCGCGGCCGGGTTTCTGAGCTGGGCGTCGCGCGACTTCGGCGGCCCGACGAAGCACTGGGAGATCGGCATCGCGCTGCTGCCGGAGTGGCGCGGCAAGGGCATCGGCTGGCGGGCGCAGGCGATGCTCACCGACTACCTCTTCACCCACACGCCCATGCAGCGCGTGCAGGCCGGCACCCACCCGGAGAACATCGCCGAGCAGAGGTCGCTGGAGAAGGCCGGCTTCCGCCTGGAGGGCGTGGTGCGGGCCTGCGAGTTTCGGGACGGCCGCTGGTGCGACGGCTACCTCTACAGCCGCACCCGCGACGACCCGTCACCGCTGTGATCACCGGCCGGGCGTCTCGGCCAGCGTCGTCGCGCCGGTCATGATGGCGACCGCCTCCGACATGGTGTGTGAGGTCGGGGTTACCACGCCGGCGCACCGGCCCAGCCGCTGGATGTGGATGCGGTCGGCCACCTCGAAGACGTGCGGCATGTTGTGGCTGATCAGGATGACCGGAAGCCCGCGCGAGCGGACCTCGCGGATCATCTTGAGCACCTGGTTGGACTCCTTCACGCCGAGCGCGGCGGTGGGCTCGTCGAGCACGATCATCTTGCTGCCGAACGCCGCCGCGCGCGCGACCGACACCGCCTGCCGCTGCCCGCCGGAGAGGGTCTCGACCGGCTGGGCCATGTTCTGCAGCGTGCCGATGCCCAGGTCGGTCATGGCCTTGGCGGCGTCGCGCCGCATGCCCTTCTTGTCGATCATGCGCAGCACGCTGCCGAGGAACCCGGGCCGGCGGCGCTCCCGGCCGAGGTACAGGTTGCTGGCGATGTCGAGGGCGGGCGCGACGGCCAGCGTCTGGTACACCGTCTCGATGCCGGCCTCCCGCGCGTCCTGCGGCCGCTTGAAGTGCACCGGCTCCCCGTCGATCGAGATCTGGCCGGCGTCGGGCACGAGCGCGCCGGTCAGGCATTTGACGAGCGTCGACTTGCCGGCGCCGTTGTCGCCGATGATGCCGAGGACCTCGCCGGGGTACAGGTCGAGGTCGACGCCGTCGAGCCCCACGACGTGTCCGAACGTCTTGACCATGCCGCGCGCGGACAGCACCGGAGAGCCGGTCATGCCTTCACCTTCCTGATCCACTGGTCGACGGCCACCGCGAGGATGACGAGCAGGCCGACCGCGAGCACCCGGTACTGGTCGTCCACGCCGGCCAGCGACAGCCCGCTGCGGAAGAAGCCGACGATCAGCGCGCCGAGCAGCGTGCCCAGCACCGCGCCCCGGCCGCCGAAGAGGCTCGTGCCGCCGATCACGACGGCCGTGATGCTCTCCAGGTTGGCGTCGGTGATCGCGTTGGGGCTGGCGGCGCCGGCGCGGCCGATCAGGATCCACGCGGTGAGGCCGTAGATCGCCCCGGCCACGGTGTAGACGCTGAGCAGCACGCGGTCGACCCGGATGCCGGCCAGCCGCGCCGCCTCCTTGTCGTCGCCCACCGCGTACACGTGCCGGCCCCACGCGGTGTTGGCCAGCGCGAACCCGACCACCACGTAGAGCGCGGCGACGAGCACGACGCCCGTGGTGATCCGGAAGTCTCCCACCCGGAACGACTCACCCGTCCAGCTCAGCAGGTCCGGCATGTCGACGGCCTGCACGCTCTGGCCGCGCGAGTAGAGCAGGCCGATGGCGGTGAAGACGCTCAGCGTGCCGAGCGTGACGATGAACGGCGGCAGCTTGATCCGGGTGACCAGTGCGCCGTTCACAAGCCCGGCGGCGGTGCCGAGCGCGACGCCCACGACGACGGCCAGCACGCCGGGCAGGCCCGCTCCCTCGGCGAGCTTCGCGGCGACCATCATCGACAGGATCGTGATCGCGCCGACCGACAGGTCGATCCCGGCGGTCAGGATGATCAGCGTCTGCCCGACGGCCAGCGCACCGATCACGGCCACCTGCTGCAGCACGAGCGACAGCGAGTTGGCCGACGAGAACCGCGAGTTGATCGACGAGAAGACGACGAACGATATGACCAGCACCAGGAACGGGCTGATCGCCGGGTACGAGTGCAGCAGGTGCTGGACCCGCTGCGACGGTGCGCGCCGGCGCAGCGCGAACTGCTCGCTGGCGGTGCTTGTCGTGGACACGCCACTCCCTTCGGGGGTGCCGGCCGCGACGCTTGGAAGGCGCCGCGGCCGGATGAGGTGGATCAGGCGGTGCCCCAGCAGACCTTCGCGCCCTCGGTCGTGTCAATGCTCTCGACGCCGGTGGCGGGCTTGTCGGTCACCAGCGCGACGCCGGTGTCGTAGAAGTCGAGCCCGCTGCTGACCGCCGGCTTGGCACCGCCGGTAGCGATCTGCTTGATCGCTTTGACGCCGAGCTCGGCCATCTTCACCGGGTACTGCTGCGACGTGGCGTTGATCAGGCCGCTCTTGACCTGCTGCACGCCCTGGCACCCGCCGTCGACGGAGACGACGAGCACGTCCTTGGTGCCGGCGGCCTGCATCGCCTTCTGGGCGCCCACGGCGGCCGGCTCGTTGATGGTGTAGACGACGTTGACGTTCGGGTTCTTGGCCAGGCAGCGCTCCATGGCCGTACGCCCGCCGTCCTCGGCGCCCTCGGTCGGCTCGTTGCAGACGATCGTGTACGTCCCGCCGGAGTAGCTGCCGGTCGGCGCCTCGTCGCCGTTCTTCGCCTTGTCGCCGGTGGGGATGCCCATGCCGGTCAGGAAGCCCTGGTCGCGGTTGTAGTCGACCGAGACGATCTTGTCGTTGAACAGGTCGAGCAGGGCGATCGTCGCGGGCTTGCCGGCCAGCTGGGCCGCCGTCCACTTGCCGATCAGCTCGCCCGCCTTGAAGTTGTCGGTGGCGAAAGTGATGTCCACTGTGTCCGCCGGGTCGGGCGGCGTGTCGAGGGCGATGACGTAGAGCCCGGCCTCGCGGGCCTTCTTGATCGCGGGGTTGACGCCGGGGCCGTTCGGCGTGATCAGGATGCCCTCGTCGTCACGGGCGATCGCGTCCTCGATCGCCTGCACCTGGCCGGCCTCGTCGCCGTCCTCCTTGCCGGCCGCGATGGTGAGCTTGACGCCCTCGGCCTCGGCCGCCTTCTTGGCGCCTTCCTGCATGGTGACGAAGAACGGGTTCGTGGAGTTCTTGGTGATCAGCGAGACCGCCACACCGTCGTCGCCCGCGTCGTCGCCGCCGCACGCGGTGGCCAGCAGGCTCAGCGCGGCAACGGCGGCGAACAGACGCGCGGCCCGGCGGCCGGTGCGCATTCTCATGTCCGCTCCTTCATTCGGGGGTGTGCCGTCGTCCAGCCGACACCGGCTCGACAACGATGTCGAGGAGGTTAACCCTTGCGCTGTACCGCGTGTCAATAGGTCACTTGACATCGTTGTCGAATGGCGGCACCCTTCGGAGGATGACGCAGGAGATCCCCAAGGGCCGCCCGACCCTGCGTGACGTCGCGCTGCTGGCCGGGGTCAGCACCAAGACCGCGTCCCGGGTCGTCAACGGCGAGGGCGGCGTTACCGCCGCGAAGGTCGCTGCCGTCCAGGAGGCCGTGGCCAAGCTCGACTACCGGCCCAACTTCACCGCGAGCAGCCTGCGCCGCGCCAACGGCCGCACCGCCGCGATCGCCGCCGTGCTCGAAGACGTCTCCAACCCGTTCTCGTCCGCGCTGCACCGCGCCCTCGAAGACGTCGCACGCGCCCGCGACGTCATGATCTTCGCCGGCAGCGTCGACGAAGACCCCCAACGCGAGCGGTCACTCGTCCAGGCGTTCACCACGCGGCAGGCCGACGCCCTGCTCGTCGTGCCGGCGAGCGACAGCCAGCGCTACCTCGCCAGCGAGGTCAACGCCGGCACCCCGATCGTCTTCGTCGACCGCCCACCCGTCGGCATCGACGTCGACGCGGTGCTGGTCGACAACCACGCCGGCGCCGCCGAGGCGGTCCGGCATCTCGTCGCGCATGGCCACCGCGAGATCGCGTACCTAGGCGACCTGCTCTCCATCCCGACCGCCCGGCAACGGCTCCAGGGCTACAAGGAGGCCCTCAGCGACCACGGCATCCGCCCGTCGCCGGCACACATCGTGTACGACCTGCACACCGAGGCCGCCGCCCAGCGGGCCACCCACGACCTGCTCACCGGCGACTCCCCGCCAACCGCACTCTTCACCGCGCAAAACCTCGTCACCATCGGCGCGGTACGCACCCTCCGCCAACTGGACCTCCACCATCGGGTGGCACTCGTCGGCTTCGACGACTTCCCCCTGGCCGACCTCCTCCAACCCCCGGTCACGGTCGTCGCCCAGGACCCGTCGGCCATGGGCCGCCTGGCCGCCTCGCTGATCTTCCGCCGCCTGGACGGCGAGCACTGGCCCCCCACGACCCACTTCGTCCCGACCCAGCTGATCGTGCGCGGCTCCGGCGAGATCCCCGGCCCACACGCCTAGAACCAGCTGGACTGGAGAGCCTCGGAGTCGAGGTGACCCCTTGGCGTGTGGCGACGGAAACCCTTTCCGAACAAAGAGATTTGGGCTGCCGCGATGTCCGTCGTGGTCCGGGCCGTCGCTCCCGCGGCCTCACCCTGCGCGACCTACGCGCGGGGATCCTTTGGTGCGTGGCCCTGCGGCGGACGGGTGCGGCCACGGACCATGACGACGTCCGTGGTAGCCCAAAATGGTCGAAATGTGCAGTGCCGCCGCACCGCCGCTAACGTAGCGTAATCAGATTCGGGGCGTAGGTGTGGATCTAGAACGGTTAGGGTCGATATAGCGCCATAACCGTTCTAGATCGCGAACTTGACGCCCGTTACCCACGGCGGTGGCTACTGTCCGCGACCGAGGCCCGCCCGGCTCTGTCGGCGCCGGCTTGGCGGGTTGCGGCATTGTGGACAAACGGGGACCTCGACCCCGAAAGCTCTGTAGAAGGCGGTCCACTATCTGGGCGGGACGATGATCCGTAGCCGGATCGCACGCCGACGAGCGTCCGGTCTTGGGCTGACGGTCATCGGTGGACGCATCGGTGCGAGAAGGTCGACAGCGTTCCCGTCGCTACCCACGGGGTCGCGGGCGTCGGTGGCTGGGCTCGGCCTGAGCCTTGCCGGTGATCCGCGCGTGCGGGCTGTGCGTATTCATGGTTATCGTCCTGAGGTGGGAGGTGGCATGCGCGTCGTCGTCGCTCGGATGGTGGCGGCGGTCCTGGCGGCGGGGGCGCTCGTGGCCTGTGACGGGTCGAGCAGCGAGTCGCCGTCCGTCGGGGTGTGGACCGGGCCGACGAGCGCCGCGCCCACAAGCCCGCCACCGGCCGCGGCGGCGCCCAAGGCGGCTCCCGCGGGGGGCTTCTACGTCGACCCGGACACCTCGGCCGCGCAGTGGGTCGCCGCCAACCCCGGTGACCCGCGGGCGGCGGTCATCCGCGACCGGATCGCGCGGGTGCCGCAGGCGCGGTGGTTCACGCAGAACAACACCGCGGAGGTCCGCTCCGAAGTGGACGCTTTCGTCGGAGCGGCCGCCGCCGCGGGGCAGACGCCGATCCTCGTGGTCTACAACATCCCCAACCGCGACTGCGGCGGCGCCAGCGCCGGCGGCATGCCGAGCCACGACGCCTACCGGAAGTGGGTCGACGAGGTCGCCGCCGGGCTGGCCGGGCGGCCCGCGACGATCGTGCTCGAGCCCGACGTGCTCCCGCTGATGAGCAACTGCCTCGACGCCGCCAAGCAGGCCGAGGTGCACGCGTCCATCGCGTACGCGACCCGGAAGCTGAAGGGCGGCACGGCGAAGGTGTACCTCGACGCCGGGCACTCCAAGTGGCTGCCGCCCGACGAGATGGCCCGCCGCCTCGTCGCCGCGGGCATCAAGCAGGACGCGGACGGCATCTCCACCAACGTCTCCAACTACCGGGCCACGCGGGACGAGGTGGCGTACGCGAAGAAGGTGCTCGCCGCGGTCGGCGAGTCGCGGCTGCGCGCGGTGGTCGACACGAGCCGCAACGGCAACGGCCCGCTGGGCGACGAGTGGTGCGACCCGAAGGGCCGGGCGATCGGCACGCCCAGCACCACCGCCACCGGCGACGCGAAGATCGCGGCGTTTCTCTGGGTCAAGCTGCCCGGCGAGTCGGACGGCTGCATCGCCGGCGCCGGCCGCTTCGTGCCCGAGCGCGCCTACGAGCTGGCCACCGCCAGGCGCTAGAAGAGCTGGAGCGAGCCGGTCTTCTGGGCGTGGCGTTCGCCTACCCGCAGCGTCACCGCGGTCAGCGCGAACAGCGCGGCTGACAGCCCGCCCAGCAGTGCGAGATCTCCGCCCAGCTCGCGCACGCCCTCGCCGTCGAGCAGGGCGCCGCGGAGCACGGCGAGGCTCGTGGTGAGTGGAAAGGCCAGGCCGATCGCCTTGACCCACAACGGCAGGGCGAAGAGCGGCAGCCGCACGCCCGCGACGAACCACAGTGGATCGTCCAGAAGGGTGTATAGGAAGGCCGAGTCGCGGGAGAACATCAGCAGGCTGTTGAGGAACGCTCCCCACGCGACCGCCGGCACGAGGAGCGCGGCGACCGCGACCGGGTACATGCCGGGGTGGGCCACGTGCAGCGTGCCGGTGGCGGCGGCCGCGGCGACGGCGAAGGCGCCGAATAGCCAGGCGTTCTGGACGAGGGCGCCGGACCCGTTCGCCACCACGAGGGCGAGCCGGCTCGCCGGCGTCAGGAAGAGCGCCTCCAGCGTGCCGCTCACCCGCTCGAACGAGAAGTGCCACGCCGACTGTACGAGCGAGAAGAAGAACGTGTACGCCAGCGCGCCGGCCGCCAGGAACGCCGCGAGTCGCTGCGGCTCGCCGACCAGCGGCCACCGCTCGGCGGCACCGGGTGCGGCGGTGACCGGCAGGATCGTGTAGTACGTCGTCGCGAGCGTGAGCACCGGCCACACGAGCATCGAGAAGACGACGAGCTTCGTGCCGAAGATGCGGCGGTGCTGTTTGAGGGCCTCGGCGAGCACCACCCGCCACGCGGCGCTCATCGGGCGGCCATCGCCAGGATCGCGTCCTCCAGCGTCGGCGGCGAGACCTCGACGCGGGCGATCGCGCCTCCCGCGCGTACCACAGTGGTTGTCAACTCACCGGCGAGGTCGTCGGGATGGCGGAGGGTGACCCGCGGCCGGCCGTCTATGTCCGTGTCGTGCCACACCTCGGCGCCGGCGCGGGCGGCGAGCGCGTCCACCGCCTTGGTCGCGTCCGGCGCCGGGTCGGTGAGCGTGAGCTCGACGGTGTGCGGCAGCCGCGTGCCGGCGGTCAGCTCGGCCGGGCTGCCCTCGGCGACCAGCGCGCCGCGGTCGATGACGTGGACGTAGCGGCACAGCTGCTCCACCTCGGCCAGGTAGTGCGAGGTCAGCAGCACGCCCACCCCGCCGGCGGCCAGGTCGGCGACGACGGCGCGCAGGTCGCGGGCGATCGGCGCGTCGAGGCCGAGCGTCGGCTCGTCGAGCAGCAGGTAGGCGGGCGAGTTGATGAGGCCGCGCGCGATGCTGAGCCGCTGCCGCATGCCCCGCGAGTAGCGCTCGACGAGCGTGCCGGCCGCGTCGGTGAGGCCGACGAGGTCGAGCAGCTCGCCGATCCGGCGGTGGAGCGTGGCGCGTGGCACGTCGTAGAGCTGGCCGAAGTACCAGAGGTTTTCCCGGCCGGTCATCCGCGCGTAGACCATGCGCTCGCCGCCGGCGATCAGGTTGATCCGCCGCCGCACCTCGCGGGCGTCGCGGACCACGTCGAGGCCGTCCACTGTGGCCGAGCCGGACGTGGGGCGGAGCAGCGTCGCCAGCATCTTGATGGTGGTGGTCTTGCCCGCGCCGTTGAGCCCGAGCAGGCCGGTCACCGCGCCGGCCGGGATCGTGAGCGAGAGCCCGTCGACGGCCGGCGCGGGTGCCGGCCGCCGCTTGCCGAACACGCGGCGCGGCGGTGGAAACGTCTTGGTCAGCCGCTCGATGACGATGCCCGCGCTCACGCCGCACCGCCGCGCCGCACGGCGGTCCGCTCCGCCGGGCCGAGCAGGCGCAGGCCCGCGGCGAGGTACGCCACGCCCAGGCCAGCGCAGAGCAGCAGGTCGGGGAGGATCGCGCCGACGGTCTCGTGGTGCAACGTGGCGCCGCGCAGCGCGCGCAGGCCGGACGTGAGCGGCAGCGCCTCGCCCAGCCATCTCAGCGGGTCGGGCAGCGACGCCGGCGGAAACGTGAACCCGCAGAGCAGTGCCATGCCGACGAACAGCGTGTTCTGCGTGATGTGCGCCTCGCCGACCGAGATCATGATGGCGCTGAGCGGGACCGACACCCCGAAAACCGCCACCCCGGCCGCGGCGACCGCGCACAGCAGTGCGAGCGGGTCGGGCGCCGGCAGCCGCACCCCGATCGCCACCGCGAACGCGAGCATCACCGCCACCTCGGCCACCGTCGTGGTGAAGGCCTGCAGACCCACACCGACGAGGTACGGCAGGCGCCGCGCCGGGGCGAGCAGCTGGCTCTCCAGCGTGCCCTCGCGCTGCTCGGTGATCTGCGCCTTGGCGACCCACAGCACCATGCGGGTGGCGAACATGAGCGCGGCGGCGCCCACGGTGACGTAGCCCAGGTAGTCGCTCGTCCCTCCGTCGGCCAGGAACACGGCGCTGACCTGGCCACCCCCGATCGCGTGGAAGGCGAGGTAGGCCAGGCCCACCGTGAGCACCCCGGTGGCGACGGTGCCGACGAAGTACGTCCATGGGTACGCGCGGATGGTCACCAGCCAGTTGCGGCGCATCGTGGGCAGAGCGGTCGGCACGTCGTATCCTTCCTGGCGAGGACTTAGTGAGTTTCGAATGGGAACTTACCCCGGAGGGGCGGTCATGTACATAGGCCGGGTCGCCGACGAGACGTGCGGCATCGCCCACGCCGCCGCCGTGATGGGCGACTGGTGGAACCTGCTCGTGCTCCGCGAGGTGGCCCGCGGCCACCTGCGCTTCGACGAGCTGGTGGGTGAGCTGGGCGTGTCCCGCAAGGTGCTCACCGAGCGCCTCACCCACCTCGTCGAGCACGAGGTCGTCGCCCGCGTCCAGTACCAGGAGCGCCCACCGAGGTACGAGTACCGGCTCACCGAGCGCGGGCGGGCCTTCCTCCCGGTGCTGGTGGGCATGCAGGACTGGGCCGACCGCTGGCTGCTCGGCGACGGCACGCTCAGCGCCACGGCCACCACCGACAGCGCCCAGGCGGCCCGCGTGCGCGCGCTGCCCGGCGGCACCGTTCCGGCCGGCCTCACGCTCGTCGACTCAGGCGGCGGCCGCCGCGACCCGGTGGCGGCCGGCGCGGCGGCGACCGTGCTGTTCACCTATCCGGCGACCGGCCGCCCCAACCCGCTTCCGGCCGGCTGGGACGCCATCCCCGGCACGATCGGCTGCACGCTGGAAAACCGCCTCTTCCGCGACCGGTGGCCGGAGTTCACCGCCGCGGGCGTCGCGGTGCACGGGGTGAGCACGCAGCGCCCGGAGGAGCAGGCCGAGTTTGCCGAGGCGGAGGGCGTGCCGTTTCCGCTGATGTCCGACGTCGACCTCCGCCTGGCCGCCGCGCTGCGCCTGCCGACCGCCCGCATCGGCCAGCAGCCCCGGCTCAAGCGCGCCGTGCTCGTGGTCACCCGCGACCGCACGGTCCGCCACGCGATCTTCCCGGTCACGGACATCCCCGCCGCCGTCGATGACGCCCTCGCCGTCGCGGCCGCCCTGGCCAACTCCGGATGAGCGCCTGACAACCGGATCGGTGGCCGGGCCCGTCTCAGGGGTTGATGACCGCGACGGAAGGGCGGGCGATGCGAGACGCTTCGGAAGAGGAGTACGTCGAGTACGTTTCGGCGCGGATACCCGCGCTGCGGCGGCTGGCGTTTCTCCTGGCCGGCGATGAGCACCGCGCCGACGACCTGGTCCAGCAGACCATCACCCGGTTGTACGTGAAATGGTCGCGGGCGAAGGTCGCCGACAACCTCGACGCGTACGTGCGGACCATGCTGGTGCGCACCTACGTCGACGAGCGGCGGCTGGGCTGGGCCCGGGTCCGGCTGTTTCGCGATACGCCGGAGCCACCGCCGCTCCACAACGACGGGATCGAAGACCGCCAGGTCGTGCGGGCGGCGCTGAGCAAGGTGCCGCGCCGGCAGCAGGCCGTGCTCGTGTTGCGGTTCTTCTACGACCTGTCCGTGGACGAGGTGGCCGAGATGCTCGGCTGCTCCTCCGGCACTCCCAAGGGTCGTTAGATGCTAAGGTCGATGTTAGCAGCAACGGGCGTCGATCTGAAGGGACGATTCCGATGGTACGGCGGGGATCGCGGGTAGGGAACCGGGTTCGCGTCCGGTTCGGGACGAAGGCTGAGCTGCTGGCCGGTGGCGCGGAGGTGCGCGCCCTGCGGTACCAGCGGGCCAGCCAGGACAAGAAGGAACAGGGCAAGAGCGTCACGGATCAGGGCAAGCTGAACGTCAAGGAGATCAACTCTCACGGGTGGATGGACGCGGGCTCGTTCACTGACAACGACCGGTCGGCCAGCCGGCACGCGACCAAGGAGCGGGAGAAGTTCGAGCTGCTGATCGAGGCCATCCGCGCCGGTAAGGGCGATGTGCTGGTGATCTGGGAGATGTCCCGCAAGGAACGCGATCTTGCGGTGTACGTCAAGATCCGGGACATGTGTCACGAGGTCGGGTTGTTCTTCTGGCTCGTGGGTGGGGTGTTGTTCGATCTGCGGGACAAGAACGACCGGATGATGCTTGGATTCCAAGCTGTGCAGGCGGAGTGGATGGCCGACTCGATCCGGGACAACGTGCTGCGCGGCATCGTCGGCGCTGCCGAGGCCGGCCGCCCACACGGCACCGTCACGTACGGCTACCGGCGGATCTACCACCAGCGCACCAAAGCGTTGGAGCGGCAAGAGCCGGACACCGAGATCCGCACCGCGACCGCCGCAGACGGCACGCTCACCGAGTACACGCATGCCGGGGTGGTGCGGGAGATCTTCGAGCAGGTGTCCGGCGGCACCCCGCTGATCACCATCGAGCAGTCGTTGAACGCTCGCGGTATCCCCTCCCCGCGCGGGGCGCGGTGGTTGCGCGGGATCATCCGGAAGATGGCGATGAACCCGGCCTACATCGGCAAGCGGGTGTTCCGCGGTGAGGTCGTCGGGGACGGCATCTGGCCCGCGCTGGTGGACGAAGAGGTCTTCTGGGCGTCCGTCCGGTTGTTGGAGGATCCGTCCCGGACGACCACCCGGGCGGGACGGGCTGTGCACCTGCTGTCCTACATCGTGTTGTGCGGGGTGTGTGGTGGGCCGGTCTCCTCGTCCACCGTGTCCCGGCACGGCTGGACCGGGCAGGTCTACTCCTGTCTGAAGAAGCGGTGTGCGGCAGTGAAGGCGGAGGTCCTGGACGAGTACGTGCAACGGGTGGTGGTCGCCTGGCTGGCCCGTCCGGAGGTGTTCGAGGATCTCCAGTCCGGGATCGGGGATGAGCAGGTGGCACACGCCCGCGCCGAGGCGGAACGGTTGCGGACGGAGTTGGAGGACTACAAGAAGGCCGCCGAGGCTGGCGATGTCAAGGCGATCGACTTCGTGCGGATCTCCAAGGGGTTGGAGGCGCAGATCGCCGAGCACGAGGCGCGCGAGGCGGAGGCGGGTATTCCGCCGGTGTTGCGCGGCCGGATCGGCCCGGAAGCGGTGAGCGCGTGGGCCGAGCTGGGTGACGAGGTGGGCGTGAAGCGGGAGATCATCCGCACCGTGGCCGGCATCAAGCTGTTGCCCGCCCGGTACAAGGGCGACCGCTCCCCGTTCGGTGCGCACCGCTTGGACTGGACGTGGAAGTTCGGCCCCGACTCCGACCAGGACACCACGGCCGCGTAGCCGTTCACAGGTAGGGGTGCCGGGCGCCGCGACGAGGGTTGTCGCGGCGCCCGGCACGTGTGCGCTATGCGGCCGGGTCGATGCGTCTGCGGCGGTTGAGACGCAGCAGCCGGGAGAGCCTGGCGCGCTGGTCTTC